>Ga0255057_10000064_pt1 | contig 55685 bp, 46 predicted proteins | sample Cases_109_6_MG_FD_189022 | JGI IMG/M metagenome (GOLD analysis project Ga0255057, IMG submission 189022) | Seawater microbial communities from Amundsen Gulf, Northwest Territories, Canada - Cases_109_6 | ecosystem: Environmental > Aquatic > Marine > Gulf | place: Canada: Northwest Territories... | reverse complement strand
CAATGTGGCCTCGGCGCGGACGCTGGACGGCACGCCGCCGACGAAGCCCGGGAACCTGGCCGGCTCGGCCGTCAGCCAGACGCAGATCTCTCTGACCTGGACGGCGGCGAGCGACCCTGAATCCGGCATCGACGAGTACACCGTGTACCGCGACGGCAGCGAGATCGGACGCACGTCCAACCTGACCTACCTGGACAACGGACTGGCACCCGACCAGCTGTACAAATACGAGGTCTCGGCCGTCAACGGCGCCGGTGACGTGGGAAGCCGCGCCGGGCCGATCGAGGTGCGAACGCCCGCAGACCAGACCCCTGACCCGCCGACCGGGCTGTCCGGCACGGCGGTCAGCGCGAGCGCCGTGGACCTCTCGTGGAATCCGCCGGCTGACGACAGCGACGTCGTGTCGTACCGGGTGTATCGTAACGGTTCACGGGTTGCGACCATCTCCGGGACCAGCTACCGCAATACGGGCCTCGCGTCGTACACGTCTTACGAGTACTGGGTAACTTCGGTGGACGGGGACGGAGACGAGAGTGGGCCGAGCAGCGCCGTCACCGTCCGGACGCTGGACGGCACGCCGCCGACGAAGCCGGGGAACCTGGCCGGCTCGGCCGTCAGCCGAACGCAGATATCGCTGACCTGGACGGCGGCAAGCGACCCGCAGACCGGCATCAGCGAGTACGTCGTGTTCCGCGACGGCAGCGAGATCGCGAGGACAGCGGCTCTGTCCTACGAAGACGGCGGACTTGAGTCCGACCAGCTGTACAGATACGAGGTCTCGGCCGTCAACAGCGCCGGTGACGTGGGAAGCCGCGCCGGGCCGATCGAGGTGCGGACGCTGTCAGCCGAGGCACCGGACCCGCCCACGGGACTGTCGGCAACGGCGATCGACCCGAACACTGTAGACCTGACGTGGAACATCCACCCAGATCACGACAACCTGGACGGGTATCGTATCTACCGGGACGGATCCTTCGTGGCATCGACTTCCGGCACGACCTATCGCGACGTCGGCCTCACGCCCTTCACAACTTACGTCTACACGCTGACCGCCGTTGGAGAGGACGGAGACGAGAGCTCGCCCAGCCAGCCGGCGAGTGTGACGACGCCTGACTTCACGCCACCCTCCATTCCGGAGGACCTGGTCGCCACTGCCGTCGGCACGGAGAGAATCGATCTGACGTGGTCGCCGTCCAGCGATCCAGAGTCAGGGGTATTCGAGTACGTCGTCTTCCGCGACGGCGGGGAGATCTCCAGGACGACCACCACTTCATTCCAGGACGGAGGCCTCACGCCCGGCACGACATACGAGTACCGGGTCTCAGCGATCAACGGCGCTGGAGACGAGAGCGACCCCAGCTTGCCCGTCTCGGCCACGACGCCGGGCGGCAGCGGCCCGAGCGCGCCTACGAACCTCAGCGCCACGCCGGTCTCTACGGAGAGCATCGAGCTGTTCTGGTCTCCCTCCACGGACCCTGAATCGGGGATCGCCTTCTACCGCGTGTTCCGAGACGGAACGGAGATCGGCACACCCACAGGCACCGATTATCAGGATGCCGGCCTCGAGGCGACGACGACATACGAGTACCGGGTCTCCGCCGTGAACGGAGACGGACTCGAGAGCGATCTCAGTCCCGCGGTCTCGGCCACCACGTTCGACGCCGAGGGACCGCCCGCACCGACAGGCCTGACCGCGACACCTTCCGGCCCGTCGCAGGTCGGTCTTACTTGGGTCGCTCCCGACGGCGGCGCTTCCAGCTACAACGTATTCCGTGACGGCACGTTTATCGGCAGCGTGATGGCGACAGCTTTTGTTGACACCGGCCTTCAGCCCGCCACGACGTACCGGTACGCGGTGGCGAGCGTTGACGCAGACGGGATCCAGGGAGCCAGAAGCGGAGAGGTCAGCGCAACGACGCCGTCTTCCGAAGACCTGGTGCCGCCTGCTCCACCCACCGGCTTGCGAGTGGTGAACCCCTAACAGATCGCTGAACAACCCCGGGCGGCCTGCCAGAATCTCCGAATCGCCGACCTCCCGGTCCCGTGCCGAGTCCATCCGATAGCACGATGCAGTGGCAGGAACCTTGCTTCCATAGGTCTCGTTCCTGCCGGTCAGGCATCGCGGCTGAGTCGCGATACCAAGCCGATTCCGGCCAAATCGCGGCGCCCGGCGTGTGGCGACGGGCAAACGGACGACGGCTTTCATGTGGCACGACCGCAACAACTGGCTGACAAGACTCGCCCCGGGTGCACTCATTCCGCTCATCGCGGCGCTCGGGTGCACGCCGGACGACCCCGAAGGAGGGATCCCCACTCACCCGACGGATCGATACTCGGTGACGCTCGAGTGGGATGCGCCGACGGAGGATGCCGTGGGCCGACCTCTGGAAGACCTGGCGGGCTATCGGCTCTACTACTCGCCGGCGCCCCCGGCAGACGGTCTGGACAGCGAGATGATCGAGATCGGTGACACCACGCGGGTGACGGTCGACGGCCTGGCGGCGGGAGACTACCTGTTCGCCGTGACCGCCCTCGACGTGGACGGCAACGAGAGCGACTTCTCCGATCCGCTTCCCGTGGAGATGGGACCGTGAGAATCGGGATCGGGCGGCGCATCGGAATACGTGTGCTCGTGACGTCGGCGATCCTGTCGGTCGTCACGGCCCTGGGAGCTCCGAAGGCCCATTCCCAGACTACTCCACCGTCGAATCTCACGGCCGTGGCGGTGAGTTCTTCTCAGATCGAGCTTGACTGGACGGGAACATTTTTCGCCACCTACACAGTCTACCGGGACAGTGCCCTTGTGGCTTCCGGGCTCACCAGCTCGTCTTACTCTGACACCGGCCTCGCCGCGTTCACGGAGTACGAGTACTACGTCACGGCAACGATATCCGGAGTCGAATCCGACCCCAGCAACGCGGTTCTCGCACGCACACTGGACGGTACGCCGCCGACGAAGCCCGATGGCCTGTCGGGCACCGCCGTTAGCAAGACCGGGATCGACCTCACGTGGAATCCGTCGTCCGACCCGGAAACGGGGATTCTGGAATACGTGGTCTATCGTGAGGGAACCGAAATCGCCCGCCCTCCGACGACGACCTTTTCGGATACCGGACTCGCCCCATCGACGGTGTACACGTACCGGGTGTCGGCCGTGAATGGCGACAGTATCGAGGGAAGCGACAGCAGTCCCATCAATGTCACGACGCTCGACCCCGTTGCACCGCCGCCGCCCACGAATCTGTCGGCGACGACGGTGAGCGCATCCGAGATCGACCTCGCATGGACGGCGCCGGACGCCAACGACCTCATCGGATTCCGGGTGTACAGGAACGGCGACCTCGTCGCGGAGCCCACGGGAACGACGTACCGGGACTCGGGCCTGCAGGCGTTCACGACGTACAACTACACCGTGACGGCCCTCGACAGCGAGGGCCTGGAAAGCGACCCGAGCGGGTCCGCCCAGGCCACCACTCTCGACGGATCGCCGCCGACTCGTCCGGAGAACCTCTCGGCTACGGCCACCGGAACGACGTCCATCGGCCTGTCCTGGTCCGGCTCCGCCGACCCGGAGTCGGGGGTGGTCGGATACCGCGTGTACCGCAACGGCACCCAGATCGCGGAGACGGCCGGCACTACCTATCTCGACACCGGCCTCAGTCCGGCCACCGAGTACGAATACCGAGTCTCGGCCGTCAACGGGCAGGGACTGGAGAGCCCAAAGAGCAGCCGGGCATCGGCCACCACCTTCGATGCGACGGGACCGAGCACGCCGAAAGATCTCACGGCCGCGGCCGCCGGCACCGACCGGATTGACCTCGAGTGGTCCGGCTCGTCCGACCCCGAATCGGGGATCGCGGGCTACCGCATTTTCAGGGACGGAGTTCAGGTCGGTCAGACGGCCCAGCGCCAATACACGGATACCGGGCTCAATCCGGCCACCGAGTATGAATACCGTGTCTCGGCCGTCAACGGGCAAGGATTGGAGAGCGGTCGCAGCGACCCGGCCTCGGCAACGACCCTCGACGCCTCGCCTCCGACCGTTCCGCAGAACCTGACAACGAGTCCGGTGGGAACCGAGCGGATCGACCTGTCCTGGACCGCCTCCGAGGATCCGGAGTCAGGCGTAACAGGTTACCTCGTGTTCCGCGACGGCTCCCAGGTCGGAACCACGGCTCAGACCGTGTTCCAGGACGACGGTCTGACGCCCGCCACGGAATACGATTATTATGTCGTGGCCGTGAATGGCGACGGATTGCAGAGTCAGCCGAGTACCACGGTATCGGCTCGGACGTTTGACGGTACGGGACCGACCGCGCCCACGGAGCTGACCGCCTCGGCTGTCGCGACGGATCGAATCGACCTCACGTGGTCGCCGGCCGAGGACGAGGAAACAGGCATCGCCGCCTACAAGGTCTTCCGTGACGGATTGGAAGTGGCCACGACGACCGAAACGTCATACCAGGATTCGGGGCTGTCCCCCGCTACCGAGTACGAGTACCGCGTGTCGGCGGTGAACGGAGACGGACTGCAGGGCAGTCTCAGCGATCCGGCCTTGGCGACGACTCTGGACGGTAGCGGCCCGACGGCGCCGACGAACGTGGACGCGACAACGATCAGTCAGACGCAGGTCGACCTGACCTGGACGGCGTCAGAGGATCCGGAAACGGGAGTGGATCAGTACAAGGTGCATCGCGACGGTGCGGTCGTGGGAACCGTGGTCTCCACATCATTCGCCGACACGGGGTTGCAGCAGAACACGACTTACGTATACAGCATCTCCGCCGTGAACGGAGAAGGGATTGAGGGAGAGAGGAGTCAGAGCGTGTCTGCCAGGACCTTCCCCTCCGAGGATGCGATCCCGCCGGCCCCGCCGACAGGACTGCGGACGGTGACTCCATGATTGCCGTCGTCACGCTGTCGAAGTGCATACGCCGCGATCGTCCGTTCGCGAGGATGGTGCCTGTCCTGGCGTTGGCCGTAGCCCTGTCGCTGGCCGGCGCACATCCTGCCTCAGCGCAGGAAACAGGTCTCAGTAAGAGCCAGCTCGTGCGTCTCGTCATGTCGACCGCCTCGCCGGCCGAAAAGCTGGAGACTTTGCGAGCCCAGTGCCTGAGCTTCGAGCCCACCGAGAGAGACTGGCGTGACCTGAAAAGCCTCGGAGCAGAAGAGGATCTCATCGCCGCCGGGGAGGAGTGCGCGCGCGAGGCGCAGGCTCTGCGGGTAGCCCTCAACGCGTCCCGCTTCTCGGTACCGGCCGGTGACACCACGATGCTGACGGTCGATCTCACCCGGGCCGGAGAGCCGGTGTCCGGTCAGGCGCTGGTCCTCTCCGGTTCCGGAGGTGCCGGGGCCGGCGTGCGTCTCTCGCGTACCACGGATGCCCGGGGGCGAGCGTTCTTCAGCCTTGCCGCCGGTGAAACAGTCGGATCAGCGCGCTACGTGGTCTCAGCGCCCGGTGCCTCGCTAGACGGATCGACACAAATCACGGTGACGACCGTGGCCAACGTTCCCTCCGCCGTCTCCGTGAATCCGCCCTCTATCGAGCTCGCGGCCGATCAGGCGCCTCCGGCGGTGGGGATCACCGTTAGGGACCGGTTCGGCAATCCAGTGCCCGGCCTGGATCTGATGCTCATCGCGGGATCGGGCACAGATTCGGTGGTCCTCGCCACGGCGACGACCGAGGCAGACGGAGAGGCGACATTCAGCGTGGCGGACGCCCCTCCGGGAGACGTCGAAGCGTGGGAGATCCGGAGCGCCGGCGGCGTGCTCGCATCTTTGCCCGTGCTGATTGAAAGGCCTTCGCCGGCGGCGGCTGGAGCCGTCGCAGCCGGAGTGGCGGTAGCCGCGGACGCCGTGGCCCCCGGCATCGGACCGGCGGACGAAACCCCCGTCGATGCGACGATCCGGGAGGGCTACGAGAGTCTCGAGGAAGGAGACGCCGTGGCGGCGGAGCAGAGCTTCCGCGCCGCCCTGGGGATCAACCCCCGACGACCGGATGCACAGAAGGGCCTCGCGGCAGCGCTCCTCGCACAGGATCGGGCGGACGAAGCGGTAGTGTGGTACGAAGTGGCAACTCGGCGGAGTCCGGGCGACGCGGACGCGTGGTACGGGCTGGGACAGGCCTACTCGGCGGCCGGGCGCCGGAACGATGCAGCCAACGCTCTCTCCCGCGCCCGGGACATCGATCCGACGTTGGCGGAGGTCGACTCCGAGATCGCGGATCTCGGACGTCCGCCCGGCTACGTGACCGGTAGCCTCTGGGGTGGCAGCACGTTCGATAACTCGGAGTCCGGGGGGATCCGACGCGCCGCGTTCGATCTTTCCATCTCTCCAGCCGTCAATCTGTGGGGTGGGTGGGACCGGTCTCTCGCACCACGCAGCCCCGAGCTCGTACGCGGCCCAGATGAGTGGGACTCCTGGTTCGCGGGAGGCTCACTCTCTTACGGATCCGGACACCGCCTGGAGACGGCACTCGAGCTCGGACAGAGAACACAGAAATTCGGGCCTGTCGATGAGACATCCAGCCTGAAGCAGAACGTTTACCGCCTGACACAGATCGTACGCTTCTCGGACGCGCCGCGTGCGACCGAGCTCAGGATCGGCGGCTACCTGGGAAGGTGGTTCGACCGCGAGGACTGGATCGTATTCAGCCGGCTCAAGACACCGATCGGTCGGCAGCTCAGCTTCGTCGCCTCAGGAAGCTACGGAGAGACGATCGGGACGAACTGGATCGAGACGGGCCGCCATGCCGACAAGGACGGGCGGCTCTACGCGGGAATCGCGTGGGAGAACGACAAGGGCTTCGCAATCCAGCCCGTGCTGGGAGTCGGGAGTATCAGCAGCGAGCGGTCCGACGACCTGTCGGGCACGTTGCTCGACTTGCTTCTGGAAGCGGCCGTGCCGGTCACCAGAGGAAGCGAAATCCGCGGTTACCTGCGGCACCAGAGACCCCCGGGAGGCGAGGCGTTCACCGTGATCGCGGTGGCCCTCGGCTTCAAGATGGGCTGGGCTGGAGGCTGAGCCGGTCCCCGGTTCATGGCTCCAGCTGAATGTCCAGCTCAGAGAACACGGCCATGGGCATGCTGAATCCCATCGTAGAGATCTCGCCGCCGCCTTCACCCGAGCCCCCAACCGCCAGCAGCACGCCGCGCGCGTAGTCCCAGATATAGAGAGTGCGAGCCTCCACGTCGTTCACCAGCTCGATCTCGGACGGAGCGCCTTGAGGCTGTCCACTCCCCTCCATGTGGAGCACGCCTTCCGATACGAAAATGGTCGCCCGGATGCCGTTCCACACCGTGTCGCCGGCCACTGCCATCGAGCCATCATACACCGACTCTCCCTCGAGGCCCCCGCCCATGGGAAGCGTCACCCGATGTGCCCAGCTCCCGACCGCCATGTCGCCACCCGGCGGCAGCGGGAACAACAGCGCCGATACCACACGCTGCAGATCCGCCGACGAGAGGTTGTCCCTCGATATGTCCGGTGTCTCGGTGAACGTCAGTCCCCCGTCCCAAGTCATCCATCCGCGGAACGGTTTGCCCGCCACGTCGGCCGTGAGGTCGATCACATTGCTGCCGAAGTCACCGCCCGTCTCGAGAACCATCGACTCGATCGTGACGGTGAACGTCGTTCCGTTCTCGACCGTCTCGCCAAACTGCAGCGTCAACGTCGCTTCACTGCTGTACGTCGCCCCCTGTGTGCCGGCAGGCGTATCGATGTCGTTTCCGCCCTCGCTCGACAACGTGTACATCAGAAGCGCTTCGGTCGGATGGAACTCGTAGATCGGCCTCCCTCCCGAGCTGCCGCACGCGGCGGTGAGGACAAGAGCGGCCAGGATCGAGGGAACCGTTGCGGGTGACCGGGTATGGAAGATGGGTCGCATGACAAATATCTCTCCACTGGGTGTGTCCTGAAAGGCACCGGACATCGGCGGCCGGGTCCAACAATAAGGCTAGCGTATCCGGCGGCTGGCGCAATGCCGGGAGGACGCCCGGATGGCTGCGATCGAGAGGGACCCTAAGGTATGGACATCAGCGCCGACTCTCTGGAGAGGGGACGGGTGCGCCGCCCCGCGGTGGCGGGGTTGTTCTACCCTTCCGATGCACCCGCCCTGCGCAACGCTCTAGCGGACTGCGCCAGGCACTCAGCCCCGGTCGAGCCCCCAGGGCGCCCCAAAGCCCTGATCGCGCCGCACGCGGGCTATCGGTATTCGGGCCCTATCGCGGCCACGGCGTACCAGGCCCTCGCGCCGTGGGCGTCCGAGATCAGGCGGGTGGTCCTACTCGGACCCAGCCACCACGTGGCGTTTCGGGGTCTGGCCACGAGCTCGGCCGAGTTCTTCCTCACACCCCTCGGCCCGGTTCAGATCGACCTGGCCGCAGTGCTCTCGCTGCAGGAGTTGCCCTACGTATGCAGCCGGGACGACGCGCACGCGGCCGAGCACAGCCTCGAGGTGCACCTCCCCTTCCTGCAGGAGGCGCTGGCGGAATTCTGCCTCACGCCACTCGTCGTCGGCGACGCGACAGCGGCCGATGTCGCCGAGGCGCTGGACCTCGTGTGGGGTGGAGACAAGACACTCGTCGTCGTGAGTACCGACCTCAGTCACTACCACCCGTATGACACGGCAAGGGAAATCGACTCCGAGACGGGAAACGCGATTCAGCGACTCGACTCGGCCGCGATCGATGGAGACCGCGCATGCGGCTATCGCGCGCTGAACGGCCTCCTCACAGCCGCGGGCCGACGGAGCCTTGTCGTAACGGCCCTGGACGAGCGGAACTCGGGCGACACGGCCGGGGACCGCCGCCGCGTGGTGGGGTACGGCGCTTATGCCCTGACGTCTTCCCTGGCAGGCAGCGGCGGGGTGGTTCCGTCCTCGACCAGGCGAGCCGTCGGATGAACGAGATACCGAGTGCGAACTTCCCTGATTCTCAAGAATCCGCCCCGGGCGAGGAATCCTCGTTCTCTCGCCCAAGTCGCCACTCGAGATCCAGCATCCTCTGCTGGAGTGAATAGCCACGCACGTTGCTCGCGACGGACAGCACCAGCGCGACGAACGAGACGAGCAACGCCCCTCCGGCGATCAAGGTGCCAGCGCTCTCCAAGTGTGCCCTCCTCTCAACATCGCCATCTTCCGCTCGGATCGAAGGCCTGCACCCTTAACCAGGGCTGGGCCGCCCAGGAACCGTGGGGACCGAAGGAAGTATGGGCCCGGCTGGACTCGAACCAGCGACCTTGGGATTATGAGTCCCCTGCTCTAACCAACTGAGCTACGGGCCCGTCAACAGTGGGGCGCGCCCATTCTAGCCCGTTCCGTGGGAGGACGCGACCCGTCGATCCTTGCCTCCGGGCGACGGCCCCCGGATCTTATCGGTTCGACGCTCGCCCCACACCGAAAGCGGGATCCGCACTCGAATGCGCATACTCATCGTCGGGGCCGGAGAGGTCGGCTACTACGTCGCCGAGCGGCTCTCGAAGCAGCAACACGACGTCGTGGTGATCGACGTCAATCGTGATCGACTCGATTATGTTGAGAGTCACCTCGACGTCGCTGTGGTCGAGGGTAGCGGGGTCAATTCGACTATCCTCGAGTCGGCGGGAATCGAGCAGACGGGACTGCTCCTCGCCGTCACCAGTGTCGACGAAGTGAATCTCGTCTGCTGCATGTCTGTTCCTCCTCGCCATAGTCTCACCAAGGTCGCACGCGTATCGAATCCCGATTTCTACCGCGGAGGAGAGGCGCTCCGTCCGTCCCGGTTCGGCGTCGACGTACTGATCAACCCGGAGCGTGAGCTGGCGCTCGAGACCTTTGGATTGCTGGAGTCGACGGCCGCCACGGACCTAACGCTGTTTGCCGGCGGCGCCGTTCAGCTCATCGGGCTGACGATTCTCGAAGGCGCTCCCGCCGACGGAAAGACCTTGCGAGAGATTGGACGCAAGGTCGGGCGACGGTCGCTGCTCGCGGTCGCGGTCGAGCGCGACGGGGAAACCATCATCCCCGACGGGGAAACCGTGTTACACGCTTTCGATCACGTCTACGCGATCGCGGCCGAGGCGGAGATCCCGCGCGCACTCCAACTGTGCGGGTACGCCCGCACGACCCTCAAGCGCGTGATGATCGCAGGACACAGCCGTGAGGCGTTCTATCTCGCCAAGCTCCTCGAGCAGCACGGCGTCGAGGGCACCATGCTGGTCGACGATCGGGACATGGCCCAGGAGTTCGCCGTCCGCCTGGAGCGCACGCTCATTCTGCAGGGCGACGCCACGGAGGTGGAGCTGCTGGAATTTGAGGGCGTCGGCGAAGTCGATGCTTTCGTCGCGTTCACCGATGAGGACGAGATGAATATCATCTCATCCCTGGTCGCCCGGGACCTGGGGGTGAAGCAGATCGTCACGCTCGTCAATCGAATGGACTACCTGCCCATGGCGCGCCGCATCGGGCTCGAGACGGCCGTGAGCCCCAGGATCAGCGCCGCGAACGCCATACTGCAGTACGTCAGGCGCGGGTCGATCCGGAATGTGGCCGTGTTCAAGGACTCAGACGCCGAGGTCATCGATTTCGTCGTGGCCCCCGACAATCCGCTGATCGGTGTTCCACTGGACGAGATCGAGTTCCCCGAGCATGCCATCCTGGCGGCGCTCGTAAGGGAGCATCAGATGGTGATCCCGCGCGGCGACGACGCCCTGAAGGCTGGAGACGAGGCGATCGTGTTCGCCCTGTCTGACGCGGTGACCGCCGTGACCGAGATGTTCCCGTCCTGAGCCCGCAGCCGTTAGAGTGAGCGACTCGTGAGACACCGCGAGATCCTCCACGTTCTGGGCGGGCTGCTGATCGCCGTGGCAGTAGCCATGGTGCCCGCGGCACTGCTCGGTGTGGGCGAGGGTCTGTGGCTCCCCTGGCTGATCTCATTCCTCGTGCCTGCACTCACCGGGCTGTCCTTCTGGCTGTTCACTCCGAGAAAGGTGGACCTCTCCCCGAGGGATGCGCTGGCCGTCGTGGGCCTCGGGTGGATCGCGATCGTGATCGCCGGCACCGTCCCCTTCCTGGCCACCGGCGTGACGAAATCCGTAGCATGGGCCGTGTTCGAGTCCGTTTCCGGATTCACCACCACCGGCGCTACGGTCTTCGCCGTGATCGAGGAACTCCCTTCGAGCATCCTCCTGTGGCGCAGCCTGTCGCACTGGATTGGCGGGATGGGGATCATCGTGCTTGGCGTGGCGATTCTGCCGCTCATCGGCGTGGGTGGCGCGCAGTTGTTCTTTGCTGAGGCGCCCGGTATCACGACCGACCGTTTGCAGCCTCGAATCGCCACGACAGCGCGACTTTTGTGGGGTGTTTATCTTGGTTTGACGCTTGCTCTTGGCGTGCTCTATCTAATCTTTGGAATGAGCTTCTTCGATGCCGTCAACCACGCGATGAGCGCGCTCGCGACCGGGGGATTCTCGACTCGCACGGCGTCGATAGGGTACTACTCTCCCGCGATCCAGTGGGTGACGATCCTGTTCATGTTCATGGCCGGCGTGAACTTCACCCTGCACTACCGGCTGTTCACCGGTCACCCCCGGGAATTCTTTCGGAATGCGGAGTGGCAGTGGTATCTGACGTCCACGGTCGGGGTGGCCGTCATGTGTTTCATCGCGCTGGGGGCGGCCGAAGGAGCGTTCACAGGCGAGCTCGTACGCCGCGCCACTTTCTCGGTTGTGGCGATTCACAGCACCACGGGCTTCGGAACGTCCAATTTCGCAGTCTGGCCGGTGGTGTGTCAGGTGCTCCTCCTCGGGCTGATGTTCGTGGGAGCGATGGGCGGCTCGACGGGTGGCGGATTCAAGATGATCCGCGGGGCGGTGGTCGCTCAACACGTTTTCGGCGAAATCCGCAAAGTCCTTCACCCGCGGGCCGTCATCATTACGCGCGTCGGTGGCCGACCGATTCGGGATGATCTCGTGTTCAAGGTGCTCGCGTTTCTCGGTATGTACATGGGAACGCACGCCATAGGGACAGTCATCCTCGCAGCGCTTGGCAACGACCTCGTCACCTCGCTGAGCGCATCGCTGGCCGCCCTCTCGAGCATCGGCCCCGGCCTCGGAGAGGTCGGACCGGCCGCGAACTACGGACACCTCAGTACCCCTGCCCTCGTCACACTGTCCGGATTGATGCTGCTGGGAAGGCTGGAGTTCTATACGCTTCTCGTGCTGCTCATTCCGAGCACCTGGACCCGGGCCCATCGCACGCCGAGACCACCACGTATCTGGCGGCGGCAGCGCAGGCAGGCGGAGCTCCGGGGCCGCAAGGCCGACCCGATGAGCTCCTGGCCATCTCAGCCCTGACGCCCGCCGAACTCAGACCGTACCGAATAGCCGGTCGCCAGCATCACCCAGCCCGGGCAGGATGTAACCCTGGTCGTTGAGCTGACGGTCGAGCGCCGCTGCATAGACCAGAACTTCGGGGTGATCGTCCAGCATGCGCTGCACCCCCTCCGGGGCCGCGACGATGCACATCATGCGGATGTTGCGGGCCCCGGAATCCTTGAGGAAGGCTACAGCAGCGCTGGCGGAGCCGCCGGTCGCCAGCATCGGGTCCGCCACGATGAACACACTCTCCTCGAGCGGCAGCGGGATCTTGAAGTAGTAGTCGATCGGCTCCAGCGTGTCGTGGTCGCGCTGCAATCCGATGTGACCGACCCGCATCGTGGGAATCAGGTCCAGGACCCCGTCCACCATCCCGAGACCCGCCCGGAGAATCGGCACCAGCGTGAGACGGTCCCCGAGCACGATGTCACCCGTCGTGGTCTCGAGCGGCGTTTCGACGCGCACTTCCTCGGTGGCAAGATCCGACGTAACCTCGTAGGCCAGTAACATCGCGATCTCGTCCACCAGCTCCTTGAAGATCTTCTTTGGCGTGTCCCGCTTTCGCAGCAGCGTCACTTTGTGCCGCAGGAGCGGATGACGGGTGACGACCAGATTCGGAAACTTGGGATCACGTGCGAACATCCCGCTGTCGGTTATCTCGGCCATCACTCCTCCACGATGAGAATCGGTCTCGCTTCGTCCTCGATGTGTCCTACGACAGCCGCGGCGTAGCCGGCTGCATCCCATTCCGCGGCCAGCTCCGAGGCCTCGTGCCGCGGCACACACGCCAGGAGCCCGCCCGACGTCTGGGCATCGCACAACAGCATTCTCAAACCCTCGGCGATCCCCGGCTCCCAGCCTGTCACAGGCTCGATGGCCTCCCGGTTACGCTCAGTCCCGCCCGGGACGAATCCCTCGTCCACCAGCTCCAGCGCCTCGGGAAGCAGGCGGGGGGCCGAGGCGACGACACGCGCCGACACGTTCGAAGCCACACATATCTCGCGCAGGTGGCCGAGGAGCCCGAACCCGGTCACGTCGGTCAGGGCGTGCACCTCATGACCATCCAGCAGCAGAACCGCTTCGTGGTTCAGCTGGCGCATGGAGCGAACGGCAGCTCGTATGGTGGGCCCGTCAACGGCCTCTCGCTTCAAGGCTGTCGCGATGATCCCCGTGCCCAACGCCTTGCCCAGAACGATTGCATCTCCGGGCCGGGCACCGGCCTTGAGATACAGGTGCTCCCGCTCGGCGAACCCCAGAGCCACCAGACCGAATTTCGGCTCCTTGTCGTCGATCGAGTGTCCGCCGGCGATGAAGATTCCCGCTTCGGTGCATACCTCAGCGGCACCCCGGAGAATGCCCGCCACGACCTCGAGCGGCAGCGTAGCGGCCGGAACCGCCAGGACGCTGAGCGCGAACGCCGGGGTGGCACCCATCGCGTACAAGTCGCTGAGCGCGTTGGCGGCGGCGATGGCCCCGAAATCGTCGGGATCGTCCACGATCGGCGTAAAGAAGTCCACGCTTGCCACCAGCACGCGGCCGTCGCCAAGCTCATACACGGCCGCATCGTCCGGCGTCTCAAGCCCCACGAGCAGGTTCTCATCGTCCGTGGCCGGGAGCACGGCCAGGATCTTCTCCAGGTCCTCCGGACCCAGCTTGCAGGCTCAGCCGGCGCCGTGTGAGTACTGGGTAAGTCGGACGCGTTCGGATGCGGGCGTGTTCATGCTGGGCAAGCTAGGTGGCCGCTGACCTTTGCGGCAACGGGACGGGCGCGCCACTATTCTATCGTGATGATGGGATTTCTTACCGGGCGCGCCTACGACGAGCAGCGGCAGCGCATGGTGGACCGGCAGATCCGACGCCGGGGCATCTCCGACGAGCGGGTCCTGGAAGCCATGCGCCGCGTGCCGCGGCACGCTTTCGTCCCCGAGTCCCAATCCGACGTCGCGTACGCGGATTGTGCGCTCCCCATCGGCTTCGGAGCCACGATCTCGCAACCCTACATCGTGGCGCTGATGACGGAAGCCCTTAGGACGCAGCCTGCCCTGCGAGTGCTCGAGGTGGGAACGGGCTCAGGGTACCAGGCTGCCGTTCTCGCGTCCTGCGGATGCCGCGTCTACACGGTAGAGAGAGTGCCCGAGCTCCATGAGCGTGCGGCGCAGGTCCTGCGGGACACGGGGTTTCCCGAGGTCAGGCTCCGGCTTGGTGACGGTAGCCGGGGCTGGCCGGAGGAGGCCCCGTTCGATCGGATCATCGTGACGGCTGCAGCGGCGGCCGTGCCGCCGGCGCTTCAAGATCAGCTCGTCGAGGAGGGGGTCCTCGTTGCGCCGACCGGAGACGACTGGCTGCAGGTCGTCCGGCGTTACCGGAAGCAAGGCAAAGAATTCGAAGCGGAGGACCTGGAGGGCGCGCGCTTCGTACCCCTTATTCAGGACCAGGAGGACGGGACGACGCCCTGATCGGCAAGTCGGCGATCGACTACCAGTTCCTTTCCACCACCGGGTCTCGTGATCGGTTCCGCTCCAGGCGCCGACCCTGCACGTCCTTTTCTTGCTCCGCCGCCACGTCGAGAAGGTCGAGCGCTTCGGCGGCGGATAGCTCGCGCGTCGATGGCGTGTTTGTCTGATCGGCGGCCGCCGCGCCGCCACCGCCACCACCACCCCCGTCGTCCTGCGGATCCTCCTCCTGCTCGAGCCAGCGCGACACCAGCTCGATGTTCCAGCGCGCGTCCTCTGCACCCGGATCCTGCCGGAGCACCCACCGGAATCCGTCCCACGCCTGTTCGAGAAATGGCCTGCGTTCCTCGAACACCATCTCCCCGCCGAGCTCGGACGGGCGGCCGGCCAGTGCGCGGGCGAGAGCCAGATTGTACGTAACCGAACGCTCGAGGTCATCGTCTTCGGTGTCCAGGGCCCGCTGCGTCGGCTCGACGGCACCTTCCCAGTCTCCCGTCAGGAGCAACCCGGCCCCGAGGTTGAACCAATCCACGGGCTGGCCCGGGTCCTCGGACTTCTGCCGGAAGCCGGCGAGGGCCTCAGCCGTCATCACGCGTCCGCTGTCGAGCGCCATCGGGGGAATCGGCCCCTGCGAGACCTCCTGACCTATGGCGAGCATCCCTCCACCCACCGACAGGACCCCGGCGAGCCAGCAGAGCCCTCCCAGAGTGGCCGCGACACGGCATCGCCTCGCCCGGCGTCCCATCAGCCCCTCCTCACCAGGTAGCCCTCGGCGAACAGCAGGCCGAAGGCGGCGAGCAGCAGCATGCTGGCCCGCCTTCCTGAACCGGGATCGGGTCTCCGCCCCTCGGCCTCGAGCCGGTCGATCAAGACGTCGAGGCCGTCTTTATCCGCCGGGACGTACATCGCGCCGGTCGCCCGCGCCATTCCCTCCAGTGCGGACTGATCCAAGCGGCTCAGCACAGGCTCACCCCTCGGGTCGGTAAGCCAGCGCTGGCCGTCCTCCTGGACCGTCCGCTGCCTTGCGGCCGGCACCGATTCCAGCGGTTCGTCTCCAGCAAGGACCGGCACCGGAATCCTGGCACCGTCCGGCGTACCCAGGCCGACGGTGAACACCGGCACTCGCATACGGACTGCCCGCGCCAACTCCGCCTCCACCTCCTCGGTTTCGGTCGTCGCCTCACCGTCCGTCATCACGACGAGGACCCTTCGCCCAGCTTCGTCGCCCCCGGCGAGAACATCGAGCCCCTGCCGCAGGCCCTCGGCGAGGGATGTCCCGCCCTGACCCACGAGCGCCGGGTCCAGCGTCTGCACGAACATGAGCACGGCGTCTCGGTCCTCGGTCAGGGGCGACAGCACATATCCCCGCCCCGCGAAGTACACGATTCCCAGCCGGCCAGGCAGGCGAAGCACCAGCTCCGCGGCGAGATCCCTCTGGCGTTCCAGCCGGCTCGGCTCGACATCCCGCGCCCACATCGAATTCGAGGCATCGAGAACGAGCACAGTCTGCAGGTCAAACTCCTCGGAAATGTCCTCCGACAGTCCACCCACGGTGAGGCCGGCGGCCAGCGCCCCGCAGCCGGCCGCGAGCAACAGGGCCCGCACGGCTCGCTGCGTGGCGGACGGTGCATGCGTCAGGCGGTCCAGCAACGGCTCGTCTCCCAGCGCCGATCTGTCGATCCGTGTTCGATATGACCCCAGCCCACGAAGCAACAGGGCTGCACTCGCCGCCGCGGTGGCCGCCAGCCAGACCTGCATCCCGGGCGCCATCAAGCGAACACCCTTCGCGCCCGGGTCGCCGAACCCACCAGCTCGAGGGCCAGGGCCACGAAGGCGAGGATGAGAAGCTCGGATCGCACACCGGCCCGCTCGACCATCCGGACCTCCTCCACCGGCGCGGTTTCGAGCTCGTCGATTCGTCGGTAGATGCGGGTCAGCGCCTCGGGGTCGGTGGCCCGGAAGTAGAGGCCCCCGGTCGCACGAGCCAATCGATCGAGCAGCTCGTCGTTCACCGTGACCTCCATGTCGGCGTACTGGTAGCCGAACCGGGTGCGGCCGATGGGCACCGGTGCCACGCCGTCACGGCCGACACCGATCGTGTAGACCCGGATTCCCAGTGCTGCTGCAGCCGAGGCAGCGTCCTCCGGAGCGATGTCTCCGCGGTTGTTGTCCCCGTCGGTCAGCAGGACGACGACCCTGGATCCTTCCTCGACCGATCGCAGCCGGTTCACCGCCGTCGCGAGGGCCGTCCCGATCGCGGTCCCGTCTCTGAGCTGTCCCACATCCAGGTTCTCGACCGCCTGGTAGAGAATCCCGTAATCCAGAGTCCCGGGGATTACGGTCAGGGCCTCGCCGGCGAACGCCACCAGCCCGATCCGATCCCCTTCCCGACCCTGTACGAACCGGGTCACCTCGCGTCTCGCCACCGCGATGCGGTTCTGGGGCCGGAAGTCCTCGGCCAGCATGGAGCTCGAGATGTCGAATGCGAGCATGATGGTGACGCCCTCGGACCGCTCCTCAATTTTCTCGACGAGCCGGACCGGGCTGGCGAGGGCCAGCACGGTAAGGACGAGCGCCGCGGTTCGCCACACAGGCGCCCACGCCGACCACAGGGTGAAGCGGCGCAAGCGAACCGGACCGGGAGCCTCGGTGTTTTCGCCCCGCGGGGAGCGCGTCGCGGCGCCGATCCCCGGCAGCGGCAGTCTCACGCGCCTCTTCTCCAGTGCCTTCCACCCGATCGGAAGCAGAAGGAGCAGAAGCAGGAAGGGCCACGCGCCCAACGAAAGGCCGAACATCAGGCCGCCTCCTCTTCCGCTTCCACCCACGCAAGACAGGCGTTCGCGTCGAGCAGCGCCGCAAGCGCCGTCGCCTCGACGTGGGCGAACCTCACCAGGCCGGCTCGGTCCTGCATCGTACGGAGGCCGGAGCGCAGTTCGGCCCTCGCCTCCGTGACGGTCCTCGTTCCCACGAACTCACGGATTGGTCGTTCCTCGGGCCAGTCGCGGTGCGCGGCCAGGTATCGCCGGAGGACGGTCTCGAGCCCGTCATAGAAGGCCGCCAGGTCGATGTCGCCCTCCTCGAGATCTCGCTTGAGGGCGGCCAGCGCCGCGCGGGCGGCATCCGCCGGATCGACCTCGTCTACCTCCTCTTCGACCTCCGTTCCTCGCAGTCGTCTCAGCAGCCACCCCAGCAACGCGAGAGCCAGGAGCAGGAGCAGCAGCCACCACGGGAAAGCCCGTTTCGAGCTGGGGTCTCGTGGCCCTTCCAGAGGCTGCGGTCCCTGCGACGCCGCCGGCAACACGGACACGACGTGGACAGGAGGCGGTGTAAGCTCCACGCGCCGTCCCTGCCATTCGACCTCGACCGGCGGGAAACTCCAGGATCCTGCCTTCCACACAGCCAGGCGATAGCGAGCGCGCCACTGGCCGCCCCCGCCTTCGTCCCACCCCACGTCCACCGGACGAAGCTGCTCCAGCTCGGCAGGCAGCGACAACAACGACGGGAACTCGACGGTAGCTTCCCGAGGCGCGGCCACCGACAGACCGAGGGTAAACGGCTCCCCGACCCGCACCGTGTCCGGCGCCAGGACGGCCGCCGCCCGGGGCGTCTCATTGCTTCGCCCATCCACCTCCTGTGCACCAACGCCCGGTACCCATGCACCGGGACACACCAGGCAGAAAACGATCGCCAGGGCGAACGTGCGCCGCGCCATCAACGGAGCCTCACTCGGGCACGCGCGGCGAAGAACGCCGCGAGGTCCGCGGCATAGGAGCGATCCGTACACAGGATGATCCGATCCGCTCCTGCGCGGCGGAACAGGTTCTCTACCGCCTCCTCCCGTTCGGATGCCAGCAGAGCCAGACCCTCCCGGGTGCGAGGATCGCCCAGATCCAGCACTCCGGCTTCACCCGTCTCCGGATCCCGTACCTCCAGGAGGCCCACCGCCGGGAGCTCTCGCTCGCCCGGATCCACCAGGTGGAGTCCGACGACATCGTGTTTGCGGGATGCCGCCGTCAGCTCTTTCCGGAACTCCGGCCCCTGAAAATCGGAGAGAACGAAGACCAGTGAGCGGGTCTTCAGGGAGCGCGCAGCAGTAGAGAGCGCCAGGCCGATATCCGTCCCTCGTCCCTCCGGAGGATGGCTCGCCATCACGTGGAGAAGCTGCCGCAAACGGCCCCGGCCGCGGCGCGGGGGTAGCCAGCGCTCGACCCGATCCGTGAACAGCAGCAATCCCACCCTGTCGTTGTTCCGGGCCGCCGCGAGGCCCAGAATGGCCGCCAGCTCCAGGCTCAGGTCACGCTTGGTCCGGACGCGTGTGCCGAAGTCCGTAGAACCAGAAAGATCCACGGCAAGAAGGACCGTAAGCTCTCGCTCCTCAACGAACTTCTTGATGAACGGCTTGCCCATTCGGGCAGTGACCTTCCAGTCGATCGCCTGGAACGGGTCTCCGGGCTGATACGCGCGCACCTCGGAAAACTCGATTCCGTGTCCGCGGAACACTGAATCGTACGCCCCGACCGCCCGGTTCTCCATCAGGCGCCTGGCACGCAGCTCGAGTCGACGGACGAGCGCAGGCAGGGCTGACGCGTCGGGGCTGGGGTCCCGCTCCGGCCGCCGGCGCCGGAAGAGACGGAGCGGCATCAGGGTACCGGAACCGCCGCCAGCAGTCTCTCCAGGACCTGCTCGGGAGTAATCTCCTCCGCCTCAGCCTGGAACGTGAGCACGAGTCGATGGCGGAGGACGTCGGGCGCCATCGCCCGCACATCCTCTGGAACCACGTATGCGCGGCCCTCAAGAAAAGCGTGGGCGCGCGCGGTTCGCGCCAGGTATATGGTCGCTCGGGGCGAGGCGCCGTACTCGAGCCACCCGGCGAGCTCCGAGTCGAGCTCGCCGGCGCGCCGCGTGAAGCGGACTAGGTCCAGCACGTAGTCCTCCACTCGCTCGTCGAGGTAGATCTCTGACAGCAGGGCGCGGGCGGCAGTAATCTGCTCCGGCGTGGCCACTGCCTCGATCGGGGCGAGGTCGTCCGTGACGGTCGCCCTGAGAATGCGACGCTCTTCGTCGCGATCCGGGTAGTCCACCCGAATCTTGAGCATGAACCGGTCGATCTGTGCCTCGGGCAGCGGATACGTACCCTCGTGCTCGATCGGATTCTGCGTAGCCAGTACCAGAAAAGGCTCGGGCACGCGGTGGCTGATCTCGCCGATCGTCACCTGGTGTTCCTGCATGGCCTCGAGCAGTGCCGACTGCACCTTGGCGGGAGCGCGGTTGATCTCGTCCGCAAGAACGAGGTTGGCAAAGATCGGCCCTTTTTTCGGCACGAACTCGCGATTGACCTCGTCCCAGATCAGCGTGCCGATCAGGTCCGCCGGAAGCAGGTCCGGCGTGAACTGGATGCGGCGGAAACGAGTGTGGATGGCGTCGGCGAGCGTGCGCACGGCCAGGGTCTTGGCCAGTCCGGGCACTCCCTCCAGCAGGACGTGACCACCGGTAAGGAGTCCGATCAGCAGGTGCTCCACCATGCGCTCCTGCCCGACGACCCGGATCGCCACGGCGCGTCGAATGTCGGCCAGGAACTTGCTGGCCTCTGTGATCCTCTCAGTTCGTTCCTGCAGCTCCGCTTCGGAAACGCGGTCGGTGATCTGTGTCTCGCTCACTCCCCCCCTGCCCGCCAGAGTCTGATCAGCGCTTCATCCGCTCGCCTTCGTCCTCGAACCGGAAGACGTAGGCCGCCAACGCGCCCGGTCGAATCTCGCCGCTCCGGGCTCGCACGTCGAGGTCAGCCCCCGACCCGTACGCAGCTCCGGGCACTCCCAGAACGTCGGACTGGAAGTTACGCAACCGGTCGCGCCATCTACTCCATGACTCCGCCCGAAGATCCACCCAGCCGCGATTGGCCCACGCGGCGTCCGCGGGTCCGTCAGGCACTACGCTGACCTTTGGACCACGCAGAATCCGTTTACCGTCCGCGAGGAGAATGGGGATTCCGATTGACAGGACGTCAGAGCGCAGCCTGTCGTCAGACTCGACAAGATCCATGGCGCGTGTGGCCGTCGCTTCCGGATCGAGCTCCGCCGCCTCGGGAACGTCGTAGAACAGACGACGCAGGATCTCCGCCTCGAACAGCAACTTGCTGAGCCGAGGTGGACCCAGCATCTCGAAGGCAACGGAGCGGACATCGTGCTCGGCCTCGAGCTCCTCCATGTATCTGAGTGCCGCCTCGCGTAGCGCTCCGCCGCGGTAGGTCGGCCCCATCGTGGCCGCGTCGAGCGCACCGACGATGTCCCGACCGGTCGGGCGGCCCCGGATCTCAGCGATGGCAGCATCCGCGATCTCTTCAGGCGTGATGATCTCCATCAGTCCGAGCGCCGAGATTGTCTCGTACTCCCCGAGACTGAACAGGCCGTTCTCTCCCGCGTCGAGCCACACGGACTCGAGCGCCTCGCCCATATCTACGCAATGGTCGTCGGGAAGAGCTGTGAAGGCCTCGGACAGCTCGATTGGCACGCGGCAGTCGAACCGGGGAATCGGCTTTCCACCTTTCATGACCGGTCCGAAGCAGATCCTCTTCCAGGCGACGGCCGCCGTCGGTTTGACCTCCTTCACGACGGGAGAGTCGGGTGTGCGTCCCATCAGGAACAGCAGAGACGAGTGCGCCCCCGAGACGCTCGATTTCGAGAGGAGCGTGGCGGAAGGCCTTTCCTCGGAGTGCGTGAACGGCACGTTGAGACCCATTCCGCCGGTTCCCGACGTCCCGATCTTGAGATAGACCTCCGTTCCGCCGACGCGCATGCCTCGCATGAGGACCTGGACGTGCCGGATGAGCTGCGGCAGGTACAGGGTCGTCAGGTGCGCCTCGATATCGGCCACCGTCGGCTTGCCGCCATTCCACATCAGGTCGCGGAGCCTGCCCGCCGACTTGAACAGGTCCTGGTAGGCGATGGCGGTCGCCGTGTTGACGCAGTCGATGACGATCTCGGGCTTGTGCGTCTCGAGGAGCGAAAACAGGAGATTCCGCCCGAAATCCGCCTCGGTAAGATGACCCAGGAGGTCGGCCAGGATCTCCGCCCGTCCCTCGTCAGTCTCCAGCATCGCGCTGCGGGAGTCGTCCCGACGCGTCGATCGAAGCAGGATGTCACCCCACTCGGCGATCAGCTCGACGCCTTCCGACTCCGGCATCCCTCTCAGCGTCGCAACGCCCTCTTCCGCCTCGTCACGCCGCAGCGCCGCGATAGCGAGTCGCCTCGGCCGCAACGGCAGGAGCTTGCGCGCGATGGCGATCCCGATGAGGCCCGAGCCGCCGAGCATGAGGATATTCCGTCCCTTTATATCCATTCTACTCGTTCCTGTTCAGTGCTCGCAGTCGGGCGATCTCGCCTTCCTGGAGCGATCGCCACGATCCGCGCGGGAGGCTCTTGAGCTCCAGCGGACCGAACGAGACCCGCTTGAGGGAGTGGATCGTCACCCCCACGGCATCCATGAGACGCCGGACCTCCCGGTTCCGGCCCTCGCGCAATGACAGCTCCAGGGTGACCTGATCCTTCCTGGCGCCAGGCCTGACCCGAAAGTCCTCGATGCGAGCGGGACCGTCTTCCAGTTCCATGCCGGCCCGCAATCGGCGGCCGAGGTTGTCCGTAATCGGACCCGCCACCGTGACTTCGTATCGCCGGGAGATGCGATTGCGCGGATGCAGCAGCGCGTCCGCCACCTCCCCTTCGTTCGTCAGCAGGAGCAATCCTTCGCTCATGTAGTCCAGCCGGCCGACGTGGAACAGGTCCGCCATGCCCGGTTCGATCAGGTCGTACACCGTGGGCCGACCTTCGGGGTCACTGCGGGTACACAGGTAGCCAGGCGGCTTGTGCAGCATCACCCAGCGGGCCGGCGCTGGACGGATGCGCCGCCCATCCACCTCCACCACGCTACGGTCCGGGTCGACCTTCACTCCCTGGACCGTGACGACGGCCCCGTCCACCCTCACTCGACCCGCCCGGATGAGGTCCTCGCTTGCCCTCCGCGATGCCACGCCGGCACGCGCCAGATACTTCTGCAAGCGCATCTCCGGCGCCACGGCTCAGGAACTTTCGCCTGCGGAGTCAACGGTCTCGGCCGCGAGCGGATTCGACCGCTCGCCTTCCATGGCCTGCTGCAGCTCACCAAGTACCACGGGCAGCTCGTCCGCAGCCGGGAGATCGGACACGTCCTTCATTCCGAAGTGCTCGAGGAATTTCTGGGTCACGCCGTACAGCAGGGGCCGGCCGAGTCCCTCGCCGCGGCCGACAACCTGGACGAGCTCCCAATCGAGCAGTGTCCGGAGGACTGAGCTGGCACTGACGCCCCGGACCTCCTCGATCTCGATTCTCCCGATAGGTTTCCGGTACGCGATAATCGCGAGAGTCTCGAGCGCAGCCGGTGACAGATGGGGGGCGCGGGGCACTGAATCGAACCGCTCCAGGTACGGAGCATACTCGGGGCGGGTCAGGATCTGGAATCCATCGCCAAGCTGATAGATCTGAAACGCCCGCTCCGCCTCCTCATACGCATCGCGCAGAAGCTGGATCGCCTCTACGACCCGCTCGACGTCCAGGCCGTCGTCAGCCCGCGAGATCTCCTCAAGTGTGAGCGGCGTCTGGCTCGCGAAAAGCGTAGCCTCCACGATCTGCTCAACCTTCACGCGATTCCCTCCGCTGACTCTGTCGCCTCAGGTGGATCGCCCGCCCGCTTTCGCTCGCCGGGAAGGAGCCAGATTGAGGCGAACGGTTTGACCTGTTCGATCCGCAACACCTGCTGCCGAGCTAGCTCCAGGGCTGCTAACAGGGCTGCTATGGCGTGCGCACGTGTACCCCAGGGCCGAAACAGCCGATCGAAGGACACTCGCTTCGCCTTCGCCAGCAATCGTCGCAACAGCGACACTTTCTCGGCCACGGTCACCGTCTGAGACGGCGGCCGGAATTCCACAGGCGGCAGAGGCTCGGGAATGCGCGCTGCTGCGGCGAGAAATTCGGCCAGCGTCAGCTCGAGCTCGACAGGCGCCAGTGTCGGCGCCGGTCTACTCTCCACGAAACCTTTCGCGAAGTGGCGTCCGCGCTGGGCTTCGGCTCCTTCGAGCACATGCACGACATCCTGGAAATGCTCGTACTCGAGCAGCCGTCTGACGAGTTCCGCCCGTGGATCTTCGTCCCAATCAGGCTGCTCTGGGCGCGGCAGGAGGAGCTGCGCCTTGATGCGGACCAGAGAGGACGCCATCTCGAGGAACTCCCCCGCCCTCTCGATCGGCATGGTTTCCAATCCGTCCGACAGCGCCGAGACAAACTGCTCCGTGATCCGGGCAATTGGGATATCAAAGATATCGATGTCCTGCGACCGGATCAGGTGCAGGAGCAGGTCCAGCGGGCCTTCGAACCGCTCGAGCGAAACCTGGAACGGCTCGCTGCCCTGATTCATGTCCTGGGACGACGCGATCGAGTTCATCTCCGAGTCACACCGACCTTGATTCGACGGGGAAACCAGTGTAAGCTACCCGATCTTTGGATTCTCGCGAGACGCGAACAATTGAAGGAATAGAGCATTGCCGAACATTAAGAGCGCCCGCAAGAGGCTTCGACAGTCCCGCAAGCGGCGGGATCGCAATCGGACCGTTCGTTCCGAGATCCGAACGCGGGCCAAGAGCCTTCTGCAGACAGAGTCTCCGACCGAGGCCGGGACGGCTTACCGGAAGATCACTTCCATGCTCGACACAGCCGCCCGCAAGGGAATCCTGTCGAAACAGGCGGCAGCCCGCCGGAAGTCTAGGCTTGCCCGCTACGTTCGCGGCCTCAGCGACTGACGTCTCCCCCCCAAGGGAGCCGTAGACCAGCCCGCGGGCCCGCCAGGGTCGCGGGCTGTCGGCTTTCAGAGATCCTCCGACTTCCGATCGGGCCCGTCGTCGTCAGCGGAGTCGCTATCCTCATCGAGCAACGCCGACACGGCGTCGAACGTCTCCGGGTCATCCAGCGACAGCGACTCGAGGAATTCCAGTTCGTCCGTAAACTCTTCCGGCTCGGCCTGTTCGGCAGCCGGCTCGGCCTCGGACTCTAGCGCTTTAGGTTCCTCCGCTTCCGTTTCCTCCGCCAGCCCGGCATCCGCATCCACGACTTCCGCTTCGACGTATTCGGCGGTCGCGTAATCCGTTTCGACGACGTCAGATTCCACCAGTTCGGCCATGACGACATCCTCGACCGCCTCCTCCTGGTCGGTACCCGGCTCGGCCTCGTCGAAGGGCTGTGTCATCCAGTCGTCGGCGCTGTCTCCTGACTCCTCGGCCAGTACCTGGTCGTCAGCGGCCTCCTGTTCTTCGGCTTCCTCGGTTTCCGGGATATCGGCCGTCTTCTCCTTTGCAACGGATTCGACCGCGGCCAGGCCCGGCCCCGCCCCCGACAGCTCGGCAAGCACGGTATCGAGCGCCTCCACGGCGGACCGCTGAGTCTTCAACTCGGCCTCCAGCTCGTCGATCTCGGCCTGGTGCTCCGCCCGGCGAAGCTCCCATTCTTCGTCGTCAAACTCACCGACCACGTGCCGTAGCTGGGTCTCCTCCAGTTCCGCCGATCGCGCATCGTGCTGATTCGCCACCTTCTCGACCGCCTCTGTCCGGTCGGCGAGGACCGACTCGAGTTCTGATCGATGCCCCTCGAGCTCGGTCTCGACCGCGGCGAGGCGGCCTGCGTAGTCACTCCGGACCTTATCCGCCACCTCGGGTCGGAATTCGCTGCCCAGCTCATCGAGCCGGCTCAGCCACTCCTGGAAGGTGCCGCGCTTCTCGAGCAGTCCCTGGATCGCTTCGGGTATCACGTGTCCCCCGTCCATCAGGCCGTCAGTGATGAGGTGATGTCGCCACGGCGCCGCGCTCGACGTCTGTGACGGCTGGTCAATTCAACTTCTCTCGAACCGGAGCTCTCCACCCACCAGAGTCCGGTACACCCGCCCGCGCAGCTCCCAGCCGGCGATCGGAGTGTTACGGCTCCGCGATCGAAAGTCCGCCGGGTCTACCGTCCACGTCTCGTCGGGATCGAGAACGACTATGTCGGCCGGCGACCCGGGCCGCAACGTGCCGCCGTCCAGTCCCATGATTCGAGCCGGCTTGCAGGACATTCGATCGATCAGCTCCGAGAGGGTCAGATGACCGGTCTCGACGAGCGCCCGCATGCTCAGCCCCAGAGCAGTCTCGAGCCCGTTGATACCGAACGGAGCGTAGTCGAACTCCTGCTCCTTCTCCTCGTACGTGTGCGGCGCGTGGTCCGTGGCGATGATATCGATCACCCCGTCGATCAGCGCCTGCGTGACGGCCTCGATGTCCTCCTCCGTCCGTAACGGAGGATTCACCTTCGCTTCCGTATTGTAACCGCGGCACATCTCGTCCGTCAGGTTCAGGTGGTGCGGCGTGACCTCTGAGGTCACTCTGAGCCCCTTTTCCTTCGCCATATTCAGTTGCTCGACTGATTGCCGCGCCGACACGTGGCAAACATGCAGGTGTCCGCCCGTCAGTTCCGCGAGCTGGATGTCGCGGGCCACCATGCAGGATTCCGCCGCGTTCGGAAGACCGCGCAGCCCAAGGGCGGTCGCGACCTGTCCCTCGTTCATCACGCCACCGGCGAGGGACACGTCCTCGGCGTGCTGGAGGACCGGAATGCCGAACGTCTGCGTGTACTCGAGCAGCCGCCGCATCAGGCCGCTGTCCCACACCGGGTGGCCGTCGTCGGAAACAGCCACGGCTCCCGCGGCGACGAGCGCGCCGACCTCCGTCATCCGCTCGCCCTTCTGTCCGATCGATGCCGCGCCGATCGGCATCACGCGCGCGCCACGGGCGACGCGTGCCGCAAGACGCACGTAACCCACGGCCGCCGGGTCGTCGATCGGCGGGTCCGTATTCGGCATAGCCCATACGGTCGTGAAGCCACCGGCCAGTGCTGCATGTGAACCCGTATGGATCGTCTCCTTGTGCTCTCCTCCCGGCTCACGAAGATGCACGTGGACGTCGACAAGTCCGGGAGCCACGACCATGCCGGTGACGTCCAGCACTTCCGCGTCATCCAGACCGGCTGAATCGTTGCCCACAGCCTCTATCCGGCCGTCGCGCACGAGCACGTCGGCCAGTCCGTCGATCTCCTGCGACGGATCGACGACGCGCCCGCCCCTCAGCAGCAATGGCCTGTTCATGCGCTCTCCTGCTTCGCCGCTTCCGCCCCACCCGGAGCGCCACCCGCGAGCAGGTACAGGACTGCCATGCGTACGGCCACACCGTTGGTGACCTGCGGGAGGATCACGGACTGCGGCCCGTCTACCACGGCCGAGTCGATCTCGACGCCCCGGTTTATCGGCCCGGGGTGGAGGATCACCGTGTCACGCGGCGCCTTCTCGAGCCTGGCCTGCGTGACGCCGAACACGCGGTTGTACTCTCGCAGCGAGGGAATGAACCCGGTCTCCATCCGCTCAAGCTGCAGCCGGAGCACGTTCAACGCGTCGGCCCACTCGATCGCATCCTCGATGTGATAAAACGTCTGCACACCCAACCCCTCGATGCCGTATGGTATCAGGTTCCGCGGGCCGCACACAGCCACCTCCGCGCCCAGCGCCTGGAGCCCGAAGATGTTGGAGCGGGCCACCCGGGAGTGCACGACATCGCCCACGACGCAGACCTTGAGGCCTTCGATGCGTCCCAGGCAATCGCGCAGGGTGAGCATGTCGAGCAGTGCCTGGGTCGGGTGTTCGTGCTGCCCGTCTCCGCCGTTGATCACGTTGGATGGGATCCTGTCCGCGAGAAAGCGAGCAGCTCCGGACGAACCGTGCCGGATCACTACCATGTCGATCCGCATCGCTTCCAGGTTCCGAGCCGTGTCCACGAGCGTCTCGCCTTTGACCACCGACGATCCGCTGGAGCTGATGTTCACGGTGTCAGCCCCGAGGCGTTTCTCGGCGAACTCGAATGAAATACGTGTGCGTGTGGAAGGTTCGAAGAAGAGGTTGACGATCGTCTTGCCGCGAAGAACCGGCACTTTTTTGATCGCTCGCTCGCTGATCTCCTTGAAGGGTTCCGCCGTGTCGAGAATCCCGGTAATCGTCGCGCGCGACAGCCCTTCGAGACCGACGAGGTCCTTGCCGAGCTCGAACTCCGGCCTGGGTTCGTTCACCCGGCCTCCGAAGGCGCGACGAGGGTGACGGACAGTTCATCGTCCAGCTCGGGTACCCGAACCTCCACGCGCTCCCCCTCCCCCACCTCGACGGTGAGTCCCACGTGGTCCGCCTGCACGGGCAGCTCCCGGCCGCCTCGATCGGCGAGCACACACAATTCCACGCGGCGCGGCCTGCCGAAGTCGGCCAGTTCTGTGAGCGCTGCCTTGACCGTGCGGCCGGTGTACAGGACGTCGTCCACGATCACCACGCGGAGGCCGTTGATATTCCCGGGGATCTCGGTCACTCCGATCACCGGGCGCGGACTGATCTGGTCGAAGTCATCCCGGTACAGGGTGATGTCGAGACTTCCCGTGGGAATCTCCCGACCCGTGGCCTGGGAGATCAGGCTGGCGAGGCGCGCGGCGAGCTCGACGCCGCGTCGGTGAATCCCGACGAGCATCAGATCTTCGATGGCGCCGCCCTCCGTGATCTCCCGCGCGAGCCGGGAAAGGGCCCGTTCGACGCCGGAACCGTCAAGCAACAGGGTCGTCATGTCACGGGTCGACATTCAGGGACGCCTCTCTGTGGCGGCTGGTGTGAAAACGGTCCCCTCCGGGCCCGCACTCGCCGCAGTATACGGGCCCACTGCCGGTGGATCAACGGCCCCAAAAAGGGCTTCTGCAAGGGACTTCCGGGCGTCCAATTCGCTTTACAACCGCGGGGTCGCATCTCTAGCTTCCCGACCGCCCGGGAGGCAGATATGGCAGGCCTCCGGGCTCCACTCCCAGAGGAGTCGTCATGTCACGACGGTGGATCGCGGGTCTGGCCTGCCTGGTCCTGTACACGCTGTGCAGTGCCTTCCCGGCGCCGGCCCAGGAGACCGGGACCGACACTACGGTGGTCCGGATCGAAGGACCGAATGTGGTCCTGCCTCGGGCGAGCTTCGACCTCACCATCGAAGCGACGGCCCGCCAGGCGATGGGCGGAATCCGGGTCCGCACGGAGACCGGCCGCATAATCGCGCGCCAGGACGTGGCGATGGGCGAAGGCGGGGTGTTCGAGCTATCCGGCCTGGAGATTGAGAGCGTGGACGACCTCCCGCTCTCCGTGATCAGCGGGTGGGACTCTCAGATCGGCACGTTCGACGTCCGTGTGCTCCCCGGGTGGATCAGCCTGCTGCCACCGGTTCTCGCCATCGTGCTCGCCCTGGTGTTCAAGGAAGTCGTGACGTCGCTGTTTCTGGGCGTCTGGTTTGGCGCCTTCTTTTACGCCGGCCTCAATCCGCTCACCGGGACGTTGCGGGCGATCGACACGTTCATCACGCCCGCCCTGGTGAATGCGGACCACGCGGCGATCCTGGTGTTCTCGTTCCTGCTCGGCGGAATGGTTGGCGTCATCAGCAAGAGCGGCGGGACGCGCGGGATCGTGGAGGCGGTCCAGCCGCTCGCCACGACTCCGCGGAGGGCCCAGCTCGCGACCTACCTCAGCGGCCTCGCGATCTTCTTCGACGACTACGCCAACACGCTGATCGTCGGCAACACGATGCGGCCGATCACCGACCGCATGAACGTGTCGCGCGAGAAGCTGGCCTACATCGTGGACTCCACGGCTGCGCCCGTCGCCGCCATCGTCTTCGTCTCCACCTGGGTGGGTTTCGAGATCTCGTTGATCGGCGACGGACTCGCCGCGGCCGCGGCGCAGGCGGGGACAGCGCCCGACGTCGCAGCGGCACTCGAGTCGGCCAACGCGTTCAGCATCTTCATCCACTCGATCCCCTACCTGTTCTATCCCTTGCTGGCACTCCTGATGGTGGGACTGATCATCGTCCTGCAGAGGGACTTCGGCCCGATGCTGAAAGCCGAGCGACGCGCCTCGAGGGGCGAGGGCCTGTATCGCGAGGGCGCGATGCTCATGTCCGAAGCGGAATCAGACAAGATGGAGCCGGTCGAGGGAGCGCCACTGCGCTGGTACAACGCTGTGCTGCCCGTCCTGACCGTCGTCGTGGTGGTGCTGCTCGGTCTCTACCTGCAGGGACGCGCGAATCTGGGCCGCCCCGGCACCCTGTGGGAGATCTTCGCCAAGGCGAATGCATTCGACGCCTTGCTGTGGGGATCACTGATGGGATGCATCGTGGCGATCGGCCTGGCCGTCGGGCAGCGAATCCTGTCAGTCAACCAGGCGATCGACGGCCTCGTGGGCGGCATGCGGGCCATGTTCCTCGCCGCGATCATCCTGATTCTGGCCTGGTCTCTGGGCTCGGTTACCGAGGTCCTGGGAACGGCCCCCTACATCAGCGGCCTCCTGGAAGGAAACCTGCCGCCGCAGCTCCTTCCCGCCCTCGTGTTCGTGACGGCTGCGTCGATCGCGTTCGCCACGGGGACTTCGTGGGGGACGATGGGCATCCTGCTCCCGATCGCGATCCCCCTCGCGGTGGCGCTTGGCGGAACGGTCGATCCCGAGGCCGGCACGAGCTACGTGCTCCTGATCGGCTCGATCGCATCGGTGCTCGCCGGTGCGATCTTCGGGGACCACTGCTCGCCGATATCGGACACGACCGTGATGAGCTCGATGGCCTCTGCGTGCGACCACGTGGACCACGTCCGAACCCAGCTTCCTTATGCGATCGTGGTGGGCCTCGTGGGTATCGTCGTCGGCAGCATCCCGACGGCGTTCGGCTTCCCGGTGTGGCTGTCCCTGCTGCTGGGTGCAGCGGTTCTGTACGTCCTGCTCCGGTTCTACGGTCAGAAGGATTTCGACTCGCCGCAGTGGGCGGGAGAGACGGACTCGTGAAGGACCACGAGGGGGCAGGCCGAGACGCCGGGCTCGAACGTGAGGTAGACCCGCAGGACATGGCGGGCGAGGCCTACCCGCTTCTGAAGCAGGCCGTCGGGTCCATCCTCAAAGGCAGCAACGACGCGCGCTCGGCCTACGCGGCGCTGCTCGCACGCGGTCTTTCCGAGGAGCAAGCCCACGAGGAAATCGCCCGGGTGTTGCTTGCCACGATGTTCCACGTCGGCGCCCAGTCGGAGATGCTGGAGAGAGCCGGGGGCGGCGCGGATCTGCGCAAGGAGGCGTTCGCCCGGCTCGCCGCGGGTGAGACTGCGAGACAGATCTTCGAGAGCTAGTCGACCGCGTCACCCGGGAAGTTCATCCTCTCCATCAGTTCGTCGAAGCGCGGGTCGTCCCTGAGAGGTTCGAATCCCAAGCCCGACCGGGTCCAAGGAAGCCAGGCATGCGGCGGCTCGAATGCGAGAAGCTCGAATGCCTCGTCGATCTCGCCGAGGGCCACATGCACGGAGGCTCGCTGCATGGCGTACCAACCGGTCAGCTCCTCCGCCTCCATCTCTGCGAGCTGCTCTCTTGCGTCGTCGTAGCGGCCGGCCCGGGCGTAGGTGACGGCGAGCCTCCCCCGCCACGCAGGGCTGGCCGCGACCATCGCCTCGTGCAGCTCGATGGCCTCGTCGTACAGGCCCTGGTCGACCCGGATGTTCCCAAGGGCACGCAATCCGATCGGGTTCCCGGGCCATCGCTCCAGCGTTCTTCCGGCCTCCGCCAGTGCCTCATCGAGTCGTCCGCCTATTCGATACATCGCCACAAGCCACGCAGACATCAGCGGCGTGAGCGGGTCGATCTGCTGCGCCAGCTCGTGCTCTTCCACTGCCTCGTCCCAACGCTCGAACAGGGCCAGGTACCAGGCGTAGTGGTAGTGGTTCATGGCCATGCTCGGATTCAGCTCGTTGGCACGCTGGAACTCACGCTCCGCGCCCTCCCAGTCCCACTCCGCGTACACCATGATGTGGGCCGATGCCGCGTGCGCTTCGGCGAGGTCCGGCTCCAGCCTGATCGCCCGGTCGGCGGCCGCCCGGGCAAACTGCCATACGCCGTCCGGGGGCGCGGGGCCGTGCCCAAGCGTGATGTAACCGGTAGCGAGCCCCGCCCATGCGAGAGCGTCGCCCGGGTCCCTTTCCACGGCTTCGTTCAGGTACCGCATGCCCTGCTCGAAATCCTCGGCTGTACCCTTGTTCAGATAAAACATCCCTCGCAGGTAGGCTGCGTATGTCTCGGGATTCACGGGCCGTGTGCCGGTGAGTCGGGCCTCCTCTTCTTGTGTCAGGTCGATGTCGAGCGCGGAAGCGATACCCCTCGCCACCTCGCCGTGCAGAGCCATTACCTCGCTCGCATCACGGTCGTACGCCTGCGCCCACACCTGCCGCTCCTCGGGCACCGCCTGAATCAGGTTCACCTGAAGGTGGATAGTATCCCCCTCGCGGATTGCCGTGACGTCGACGAGGTAGTCCACGCCCAATTCGGTAGCGATTTCCGAAATCGACTTCCCCGAACCTGCGTACCTCAAGACAGACCGCCGGGAGATCATACGAAGGCCACCGATTCGACCGAGTTGTCCGATAAGGGCCTGGTGCGCCCCGGCCACGAAGGGCTCCTGCTCGGAATCGCCGGACACGTTCTCCATAGGCAGCACCGCAACGGGCACGAAGCCGGCCGCACCAGCCTCTGGCGTGCTGCGCGTGATCCACCAGGTTCCGGCCACTACGACGAGGGTCACCGCCGCGATCGCCAGGATCCAGCCGCCCGTCCCCGCGCGGCGCCGTGGCTTGAGCTTCTCAGCCGACTCCGGTGCGGCAATAGCCTGCTCGAAGTCCCGAGCCGTCGCGTACCGGTCCGCTGCCAGGGGGGCCATCGCCATCTCGATCACGCCCTCCACTTCTCTCGGCACGCTCCTGCGGCGCGTACGCAGGCTTGGCGTCGAGTCCGACGACTTGAGTGCCAGGATGGCATGGGGCGTCGGCCCGTCGAACGGCGCGTCGCCCGCCAGCATCTCCCACAGCACGCACCCCAGTGCGTACACGTCCGCCCGTCCGTCCACCTCCCCCGCACTCGCCTGCTCCGGGCTCATGTACTTGGGTGTCCCGACCGCCATCCCCGTGACTGTCGTGTCTCCCTCGCCCGCCGTGCCCACCGCGCGGGACACACCGAAGTCCGAGATCACCGCGTGACCTGCCTCGAACAGGATGTTCGACGGCTTGATGTCCCGGTGGATCACCCCCTTGTCGTGCGCGTACGCCAGCGCGTCGGCTACCTCCCGGGCAATCTTCAGCGACTCGTCCAGCGGCAGTGCGCCGTCACGTCCGAGGCGTTCTTTCAGCGTCTCGCCCTCCACATACGGCATCACGAAGAACAGAAGGCCGTCCGCTTCGCCGGAATCGATCAGCGTGAGGATGCGCGGGTGGGTAAGACCGGCCACGATCTCTATTTCGCGCAGGAAGCGTTCGTGACCCACCGAAGCCGCCAGCTCCGGGTGCAGGACCTTGAGCGCCACCTTGCGGCTGTGCTTCAGGTCCACGGCCAGGTACACCGTCGCCATACCGCCGCGGCCGATTTCTCGCTCGATCGCGTAACGGTCGGCCAGCGCACCAGTCAGGCGAGAGAGTACATCAGACACGGCTCGTCTCCGTTTGGGTACGAAAGAAGCCTCGGGATCAGTATACCGAGAACAACACGGGTAGAGAATGTCAGGTGGGTTGAACGACTCGCGTCAACGGCTCTTCCTCGGCCAGCACGGCCCTCGCGTTGGCCGACGCCAGGTCCCACATCGCCTGCCGCGCCTCGCGCGTTGCACTCCCCAGGTGCGGCAACACGATGCAGTTGGGAAGCTCCCTCAGCGTGGCTGGTATGTCCGGCTCATTCTCAAAGACATCGAGTCCGGCGGCCGCCAGGTGGCCTGAGCGCAGAGACTCCGCGAGCGCGTCCTGGTCTACCAGCGCGCCGCGTGCCGTGTTCACCAGGATCGCCCCCGGCCTCATGGCAGCGAGCCGCCCGGCGTCGAGAAGATCCCCAGTCTCCGGCGTGAGTGGCAGGTGCACGCTGACAACGTCCGCCTCGGCGAGCAACGCTTCGAGCCGCTCGATCCGCCGACCACCGGCCTCTGTTTCCATGGCCGCCGCCCGAGACCGACTCCAGTAGGCGATCTTCATCCCGAACGCGGCGGCCCGGCGGGCCGTGGCGACACCGATGCGACCGGCGCCCAGTATGCCGAGGATCCTTCCCTGCAAGCCCATACCCAGGAGCTGCGTGGGGTGCCAGCCGTCCCACTCGCCGCTGCGGGCCACGTCGAGGCCTTCGCGCAGGCGGCGTGCGGCAGCGAGCAGCAGGGCCATCGCGAGGTCCGCGGTGGCCTCGGTGAGCACGTCGGGGGTGTTGGTCACCGTGATGCCTCGCCGCGCCGCAGCCGCCAGGTCGATGTTGTCGTAGCCGACCCCGTAGTTGGCCACGACCCGTAGCGCGGGGAGCCCGGCCATCTCGGCCTCGCCCACAGCCTGCGACACGAGCGGGATGATGGCGTCCACATTATCCCGCTCCGGAAGCGGCGCCCCCGGCTGATGAAACAGCGTCCCTCGCCCACCCGGCCATTCGGGCTCGAGGCCGGAAAGATCGTGAAGCTCTCCCGCCACCAGAACGAGTCTGTCGGCAAATTCATTCATCGGTCTCCGGCTCCTGCCGTCATCGCCGATCGGCGAAGAAGCTCTTGAGAAGCGCCGAGGCCTCGTCTGCACGAACCCCCGAGAACAGCTCGACCCTGTGATTCAGCCGGTCGTCCTGCACCAGGTTGCCCAGCGATCCGCACATCCCCGCCTTCGGATCGTGGGCCCCGAACACCAAGCGCTCCACACGGGAAAGAACGATGGCGCCCGCACACATCGTGCACGGTTCGAGCGTCACGTACAGAGTATGACCCACGAGACGCCAGTCCCCCTGGTGAGCCGCCGCGCGCCGGATCGCGAGCGTCTCGGCGTGAGCGGTGGGATCTGCGAGCTCCCGCGTCCGGTTCCACTCCTCGAAGGCCGTCCCGTCCGGGGCAACGACCACCGCTCCCACAGGAACCTCATGGTGTGCCGCCGCCTCGCAGGCCATCGTCAGGGCCCGCCCCATCCATCTCAAGTCGGCGTCGGTCACGAGATGACTGGCCGGTCGAGCTCGGCCAACGCCGCGTCAATCCTCTCGATCGATCGCTCGCGGCCAAGCAGCCGCAGCACGTCGAAGATGCCGGGGCTGTCCTGCACTCCGAGAAGCGCCACGCGAAGCGGCCCGATCACCTTGCCGAACCCGACTTCCCTGGTCTCCGCGAAGCTCCGAAGACCGGCGTCCAGGGTCTCGGCATCGAACGGTTCCGCCTTCGCGATGATCTCGCGTTCCGCCGCCAGGACTTCCCGGGTCGCGTCAGGGTCCTTGAGCCAGTGCTTCGCCACGGACTTCTCGTCGTAGGAGACGGGCTCAACGAAGTAACGGAGGCTCGCCTCCGCGATAGCCGGAATCGTCCGGGCCCTCGTCTTCTGCAACTCGACCACGGCAGCGAAGCGGTCAGAATCCGAGGCGGCGATCTTTCTGCCCTCGTCGTCCAGCGCCTCCAGCACGAGGGGTACGAGGCGTTCCGGACCCGACATGTCCAGGTACTTGCCGTTCAGCCACTCGAGCTTCTTCGGGTCGAACACTCCGGCCTTCTTGAGGATGCGGTCGAGTGTGAACGCATCGATGAGCTCGGGCAGCTCCATCAGCTCGCGATCGTCGCCCGGAGACCAGCCCAGGAGCGCGAGGAAGTTCACCAGCGCCTCCGGCAGGATGCCCTCCTCCCGATACGCCTCCACGGACGCAGCGCCGTGGCGCTTGGACAGTCGCTTGCCATCGGGACCCAGGATCATGGGTACGTGCGCGAATACCGGCGGCTCGGCGCCAAGCGCCCGGTAGACCAGGATCTGCTTGGGTGTGTTCGAAAGGTGGTCGTCGCCCCGGATTACGTGAGTGATCCCCATGTCCACGTCGTCCGAGACCACGGCCATGTTGTACAGAGGCGTACGATCCGACCGCATGATCACGAAGTCGTCCAGGCTCTCGCCCGGTATCGTCGTGGGACCGTGAACCGCGTCATCAAACATGATGTCCGCGTCCGGGACCTCGAAGAACACGGCGTGAGGCTCCCCTGCAGCGGCGCGCCGCTCCGCACCACCCAGATCGTAACCGGCGGACCGCCGAAACCGGAACGGCACGACTTCCTTGCGGGCCTTCGCTCGCAGCTCGTCGAGCTCATCCTTCGATGCGAAGCACCGGTACGCGAGACCGGACTCGAGAAGACGGTCCACGTCGGCGCGATGCCTCTCGAGCCCGTCCGCCTGGTGCACGGGTGGCTCGTCCACGGCCAGGTCCAACCATCGCATCGCGTCCAGGATCTGCGCCGTCATTTCGTCGCTCGAGCGCTCCCTGTCCGTGTCCTCTATGCGGAGCAGGAATGCCCCACCAGTGTGGCGGGCGAAGAGGTAGTTGAACAGGGCTGTTCTGGCACCTCCGATGTGGAGGTACCCCGTCGGACTCGGCGCGAATCGTACTCTTGGAATTGTCATATTTTTCAGTATCTTACGATCAAGTAGATAATGTGGTTTCCTTAAATCGCACCCCGTACGGGCCGTGTCGTCAGGCCCGACCAGGTCGCTCGACCCGAGACGACCGGTAGCGCCCTCTCGGGCGCCGACTCATCTTGCTATCCGAGCGGTCGTCGCGCCACCCGGCAGTCGGGCATGGCAGGCAGCCACATCGCTTTCGACCACGGAAAGGACTTGACGGATGCCAACGCCGTCCGAGGTCTTCATCCTTCCCTCCCTGCGCAGCCCGTTCACGAAGGTGGATCGTGAGCTCGGATCGCTCGACGCCCTGCATCTGTCGGTCCCGGTTGTCCAGCAGGCGGTCGTGGGCAGTCGAGGCCCCGGGCCGGGGAACGCCGACGATGTCGACCTGGTGATCTGGGGCGCAGTGATCCCCACCCTCGCCCTGAGCAACTGGGGGCGTGAGGTCTGGCTGGAAGCCGGCCTCGATCCCCATGTCGCAGCCGTCACGGTGATCCAGCAATGTGGAACGAGCCTGGCCGCGGCCACCTACGCGGCGGGCCAGGTGCTCGCCGGTGCCACGCACCTCGCGCTGTGCGGTGGAGTTGACTCCATGTCGAGCGTCCAGATCGGACTCAGTCGGGAGCTCAGCCGGGCGATCCGACGAGCAGCGGGAGCAAAGGGATTCGGTGGCGTCATTTCGCAGGTGAGACGTATTCGGATGCGGGACCTCCGCCTGGCCATACCGGCGGTCAAGGAGCGCGCGACAGGTCTTTCGATGGGTCAGCACGCCGAGATCACGGCGCGGGAATGGGGGATCGGGCGCACTCAACAGGATGAATTCGCGGCCGCGAGTCACCGCAACGCGCTTCGAGCGCAGGAAGCGGGATTCTACCGGCCCCTGCTCGTCACCCCGGGGACATTCGGCACAGATGCAGACACCCTGCCCCGTGGCGACTCGACGCTCGAAAATCTGGCTCGACTCAAGCCGGCGTTCGACAGGGAAAACGGCACGTTGACGGCTGGTAATTCGTCTCCGCTGACGGATGGGGCGGCCTGCGTCTGGATCGCGGACCTCGAGGGCGCACGCCGCCTTCCGGGAAGCGTGCCCAGGGTGCGTCTCCTGGACTGGGAGCAGGCGGCTGTAGACATCGATGCCGAGGGGCTGCTGATGGCGCCGGCTCTCGCTGTCCCGCGCCTGCTGGCACGACACGACATGGGCTACGACGACGTAGCCCTGTGGGAGATCCACGAGGCGTTCGCCGCCCAGGTGCTCAGCACGATTGCCGCGCTGGAAGACGATAGCTGGCTGAGCGAAAAGGCCGGCATCACAGCAGACCTCGGACCCTTCCCGCGTGACCACGTGAACCCGAACGGTGGAAGCGTCGCGCTCGGTCACCCGTTCGGGGCCACCGGGGCCCGAATCCTCTCTCAGGCCGTCGCCGAGCTCTCGGAAATGCCGGCCGGCAGCCGCTGCATGGTCAGCATCTGCGCCGCCGGAGGGCTCGGACACGTGGCTCTTCTCGAGGCCGTCTGAGCGCGGCCCGCTGCACGTTCAACCCTGCGTGGCAACCCCTGCGGCCGGTCGCGCCACGATCCAGGCCAGCCACACGAGAGCCGCGAATACCGCCGCCCCGAGGGCAACGTGGGTCACCCGCATCCAGTCGGGCAGCGACATCGACACCATTCCAGCAGCAATCAGCAGTTGTGCGAGCGCCAGTACCGCCACCGCGAGAGCTGCCCGGCGCGCTCCCCTGTCCCCTGCCCGACGCCTGCCAACGAACCGGGGAAGGAACAGAGACCACACGACGAGGGCGTACGCCACCAGCCGATGCCCCCAATGGACGTGCATCAGCGGGTTGTCTGCCGGCATCCAGCTGCCATTGCATGCGGGAAAGCCCTGACACGCGGGCCCCGCGTCCAGGTTGGCTACGAGGCCGCCAGCGATCACGACGAGGAAACCAGCCACCGCCGTCCACCACGCCACGCCGGAGGCTGAGTCCGACACCTTCACGGGCCGGCCCGCTTCGCTTGCCCCCGCGGTCAGCGCAGCGGACAGGAGCACGGCCATCAACAGCATGGCTGTTCCCAGGTGGAGAATCACCGAGGCCGCGGGCAACTCCAACCAAACGGTCGCGGCACCAAGCATGATCTGAATGGCGACCAGTACGACGGACAGGACGCCGGCTCGTTTGAGCTTCGTCCACAGCGGATCACCCGAGTCGCCCCACCTCCAGGCCATGACCGAGACTGCAACCACGAGCGCCGCGACGACCGCGGCCACGATACGGTGGCCGAATTCGATGAACGTGGCGAACGACATCTCGGGAACGACCTGCCCGTTGCACAACGGCCAGCTGTCACCGCACCCCATGCCGCTCTCGCTGATCCGGACGAACCCACCGAAAGCAATCAGGAAGAAGGTGGCCGCAGCCGCTGTCCACGCCAGCCGGCTCCAGGCGGGTAAACGTCCAGAATCAAGCACGATACGCCTCTCTTCGCTCCACAAATGATCGGGGCTGAGCACCGCAGGCGACGTCGCGGGGAGGAGGCTCTGCCCGTATGGTGCAGACGTCGGGCGAGCGGTAGGTTCCGCTCGTCGACGGTCGGAAAGATAGATGCCGCGGGCCCATGATGAAACCGGGAATCCACCCATGAACACGCCCCGAGAGGGTCGATCCCACTTCTCGTTGTTCGCGGTTCGGCAGCTCCTGCCGCGCCTCCGTACGCATCGCCCCGCCCTGTCGATCGCAGCAATCGCCCTGGTCATCAGCGCTGCGATCGGGCTCGCCTTCCCGCTCATAGTGCGCCACATGATGGATGCGGCGTTCGAGAACCGGGATGCGTCGGCCCTGAACTCGATCGCCATCCTCCTTCTGGTCATTTTTGCGGCGCAGGCCGTATTCAACTTCATCCAGGTGTTTCTGCTCAGTGCCACGGCGGAGAAAGTGGTCGCCGGTCTCCGGACCCAGTTGTTCGCACATCTGCTGACGCTGTCGCCGGGTTTCTACGCCGAGCGCACCTCCGGCGAGCTCACGAGCCGACTGGCCTCGGACTGCTCCACCCTGCAGATCGTGCTGAGCCACCAGATGGCCGAATTCCTGAGGCAGATCCTCTATCTCGTCGGGGCCCTCACTCTGCTCGCCATCCTGCACACGGACCTGATGGTCACGACCATCGCGGTCGCGCCGATCGTGGTGCTCAGCGCGTACGGGTTCGGCAGCATCCTGCGAGGGAAGAGCACGCTGGTGCAGGACGAGTTGGCCAGGTCCAACGCCGCCGCGGAAGAGGCGTTCACCCAGATCCCGATCGTGCAGAGCTTCACACGCGAGGGTTGGGAGGAGCAGCGATACGGCAGTCGGATCGCGAGTGCGCTGCGGATCGCCATCCAGCGCGCGCTGGTCCGCGGCCTGTTCTTCGGCATAATCACGTTCATCGCCTTCGGCGGCATCGTGGTCGTGCTGTGGAAGGGGGGCCTGCTTGTATTGGAGGGTCAGATCACGGCCGGCGAGCTGGTGTCATTCCTCCTGTACGCCGTGTCCGTCGCGGCCGCCATCACGGCCCTCGCTTCGCTGTACAGCGGCTACCAGGAGGCGATGGGGGCGGCCCAGCGCGTGTTCGAACTTCTCGAGACCGACCCGGCGATCAAGGAACCACGTCACTCGGAGGCACTGCCCCCGGCCAGTGACCCGGGAGGCCTCGTGTTCCAGGACGTCTGGTTCCGCTACGGACCCGACGAGCCGTGGGTGCTGCGAAGCCTGGAACTCGAGATCCGGCCCGGTGAGATCGTGGCGCTGGTCGGATCCAGCGGCGCCGGCAAGTCAACGCTGGCGGCCCTCGTTCCCCGCTTCTGGGACCCGACCCAGGGAGTGATCACGCTGCGCGGTGCAGACCTCCGCAGGCTACCCCTGATCGAGCTCAGGACCGCCGTCGGCATTGTGCCGCAGGAACCGCTTCTGTTCGCGGATACGATCTACGAGAACATCGCCTACGGACGTCCTGAGGCGACTCCGGAAGACGTTATGAAGGCGGCCCGTTTCGCTCACGCACACGAGTTCATCCAGGACCTCGCTGCAGGATACGAGACGATGGTGGGTGAGCGCGGGATCCGGCTCTCCGGCGGCCAACGACAGCGCATAGCTATCGCGCGGATCTTCCTCAAACAGCCCGAGATACTAATCCTGGACGAAGCTACGAGCAGTCTCGACACGGAAAGCGAGGCGCTCGTGGAGGAAGCGCTGCAGACGGTGATGCAGGAGCGGACGACGTTGATCATCGCGCACCGGCTGAAGACGGTTCAACGAGCCGACCGGGTGCTCGTGATCGACGATGGGAGAATCCTCGAGGAGGGCACGCACGCGGACCTGGTTGCTGAGGGGGGGATGTATGCCCGCCTGTATCGCGGTCAGCTCCTGGATCCCGACGGGAGCCCGATTACCTGAGCTATCCTCAGACCGGACCCGCCGTATCCGGTTCCGGAGGCCGAATGATCAGCGCCCCGATGTCACGAAGCAGGGTGCGGGCCGTCTGCGGGCCCAGGTACTGCTTTCGAATGATCCCGTCCCGGTCGATCAGGAGCGTATACGGATACCCACCGGCTCCGAAACGTCCTACGGCCGTCTCATAGTCCGACATCCAGACCGGGTAGTTGATGCCGCGCTCCCTGGCGAATCGTAGCACCTTTTCGCCGCTTCCTGAGTCGACGGCCGGCCCGATGATGGTGCCGCCCAACTCGACGAGAGCCTCCTGGACTTCGATCAGGTGTGGGATCTCCATCAGGCATGGAGGACACCAGCTGCCCCAGAAGTTCAGGAGCACGATCTGCCCCTGGTAGTCGGCCAGGCTGGCCGTCCCACCCTCGGCCGTTCGGAACTCGACATCGGGCGCCGGGATCTCCAGCCACGAGGGAGCGGGATGATTCAGGTCGAGGCCCCAGGCACCCACGGAATCGGCCCCGGCGTCCTGAAGTCCGGAGCCGATGAGGTATCCAAGTCCGGTCGCGATCCCCCCCACCGCGAGGGCGATCCCGAGGAAGGACAGCCGCCTGCTCATCCGGCGCGGCGGAACGGGTAGTAACGTGACGCGAACGTGCAACCGGCCAGGTGGTGGATCCGGGCCGCCGAGCACGCATCGTCCCGGTCTCGGGGCGGCGCCTGGTACCGCAGACCCGCTTCTCGGATCAGCCCGAACGCTCTCCCGAAAGCGACTGTCGGAACGCTGCGCACCCCCTGCTCGTCCATCGCGCTCTCGAGATGCCGCCGATCGCCCGTCACGAAGGTCAGGAAAGCGCCAGGAGTCAGGTCCCGGATGCCGGATACCGTCAGTGACGGATTACGCCCACGCAGGTCCGCCAGGTACTCCGAATACCGCCACAGCATCTCCAGGCAGAATTCCATCTCTTCGTCTGTCTGCACGTCATCGAGATCCATCTCCTGGCTCAGGGGTTCGGCATACAGGGTGTCCGGAGGCGGTATCTTGCTCTCGAGGGCCTGCACGACCCGCAACATTTGAGGGGATCCGTGTTGATGCTCTACACGCAGTCCATCTCTCGATGACCGCGCCGGGTCGAGATCCCAGCGGTAGTGCCAGCGGGCACCTTCCATTTCACCTCGTATCGAACCGACACAACCCAGAAACCCGGCCCCATCGAGGGCCGGAGGGCCCCGGTCTCCGCGAATGCGAACGACTGTCCACTCACCAATCATATTGCCTGGGCCGCGTTTCGTGACCCCGCGCCAGCGGGACCGGTTAGAGTTGTCTGTCGACCGCAGCAAGATCGCGACCGCGTTCTCCGGCAGCAACCGTCCGGGTTCTTGTGCGCGCCACCGCCCTCGGGCCATAATCCCATACAATTCGATAGCAAGGTATCGTGCCCCGGCGTGCATGGCGGGGCGACAGCAACCGGGCTACCCAATGATCGACTCCCAACAAGTAACCGGAGAAGCCGACGCGAGGGTTCCGCTGCGCGCACTCGTCTTGAGCCTCGCTGCGCTGGTCGTCGCGGGGCTTGGCGCGATTGTCTGGCCCGAATCGCTCGACGATCTGGCCAGTCTCCCCTGGCTGCTGGCGCTCGTTCCGGCGTTCCTGTTCGCCTATTACCGGGGGTGGGAGGGCGCGACGACCGGGCTCCTGATCGCGATGATACTCCTGATCTCGATCGAGGTCGTCCCCGCGCTCATCATCGGGACCCAGGTGGACTGGCGCATCGCTGGCGGTGTAACCGTCGTGTTCATCGCCGCCAGTCTCGGACTGGGCGGCGTCACCAATCTGCTTCGCCGTCAGACTTCGTCGGCGCAACAGCTCGCGTTCCGGGACAGCCTGACGGACCTCCCGAACCGGCGTATGCTCGAGCTGTTTCTCGGCCAGTATTTCGCGGCATCCCAGCGAGGCCAGCCTCTGGCGGTCATCATCTTCGACCTCGACCGATTCAAGCACTACAACGACACCTACGGACACGCGTCGGGAGACGAAGCGCTGCAGGCCTTCGCCGCGATCCTCAAACGCGAGACACGGGACGCGGACATCTCGGGCAGATACGGTGGCGAGGAGTTCCTCGCCATTCTGCCGGCCGGGGGCTTGGAAGGCGCGCGTCGGCACGCCGAGCGGGTTCGCGAGGCCCTGGCCCTGCACGATCTCCCGACCGGCGAGCGAATCACGGGCAGCGCGGGTATCGCCGTGGCGGATCCGACGATGACGGACGCAGCGGATCTCGTGCGGACCGCCGACGCGGCTCTGTACGAGGCTAAGGCGGCGGGCGGAAACCGTGTAGCTCCAGTCGCCTCCCGTACCCTCCCCACGACCAGCGAGAACGGATAGCCACTCGCACATGACGCCCCCCCTCATCCAGGAGCCGATGGCCGTCTTCGGCTATCTGGCCGCCGTGGTCGCAGGGATCTTCTGGATCAGTGAGCTACCCGCCCTCCAGAAGATCTTCCGCATCACTCCGGCCGTCATCTACTGTTATTTCGTTCCTACGCTGTCGACCACGCTGGGCATCATCCCCATATCGTCGCCGGTCTACGACTGGATGACCCGGTACCTCCTGCCAGTGTCTCTGCTGCTGCTGATGATCACGGTCGACCTCAAGAGCATCCTCAGGCTCGGGCGGACGGCACTCATCATGGTCACGGCAGGCGCGGTCGGAATCATGATCGGGGCGCAGGTGGCCTACGTGGTGTTTTCCCGCTGGCTGCCGCTGGAGGGTTGGAAGGGCCTCGCCGCCCTGACCGGAAGCTGGATCGGCGGCACGGCGAACATGGTCGCCATCGCGGAAAGCGTCGGTACGCCCGACGCAATCATGGGCCCCATCATCGTCGTGGACACTGTGGTCGGGTACGGCTGGATGGGCGTGCTCCTGTTCCTGAGTGCCTGGCAGGCCATGTTCGATCGGGGGTTGCGCGCGGACACGTCGGTGCTGGCAGAGACGAACCTACTGCTGACAGAGATGGACTCGCACCGCCGTCCCACGACGCTGCGGGACATCTCGATCATCGTGGGGCTGGGATTCGCCGGAGCCGTGCTCGCTGTGCAGCTCGGCGGTTTCCTGCCCATGCTCGGCGACCCGACGATCATCAGTCATACGACTTGGGCCGTGCTGATTGTCGTCACCGGCGGCTTGGCGTTGAGCTTTACGCCGGTCCGCAAGCTCGAGGAGGCGGGCGCGTCCACCGTCGGATACGCCGCACTCTATCTACTGCTGACGGCGATCGGCGCCCAGGGCAACCTGCTGGAGGTTCTCTCCGCTCCGGCTTTCTTCTTCGCCGGCATGCTCGTCATCGCCGTACACGTGGCCGTGATGCTGGCGACGGCAAGGCTCGTGAAGGCTCCGTTCTTCTTCGTCGCCACGGGGAGCGTGGCCAACATCGGCGGTGCAGCGACGGCCCCGATCGTGGCCAGCGTCTACCACCCGGCCATGGCCCCGGTCGGTCTGCTGATGGCGGTGGCCGGGTACATCCTGGGGATCTACGGTGCGCTCGGCGCAGCCTGGATGCTGGGAGCGCTCGCCGGATGATACGAAGGGCGGCTTGAGCGCGGTTCCTCGCTCTCCCTGTCGTCCGGGTGCAGCGCAGACCTTCCGTTGGCCCTGAAGTGGCGACGCACGAACCCGACCGCCTCGTCCAGCAGCGAGTGCATGACGGGCAGCAGGATCAGGGTCAGAAACGTGGCGAACGTAAGCCCGGCGATCACCGCGATCGCCATCGGACCCCACCAGGCAGCCTGCGCCCCTCCCCAGAAGATGTTCGGGTTCAGCGTCCTGTAGAACCGGTTGAAGTCGATGTTGAGGCCGATCGCCAGCGGCGCCAGACCCAGCACCGTCGTGATCGCCGTCAGCGTCACCGGTCGGAAGCGGGTCACGCCTCCCATCACGAGTGACTCGTACTCCCCCAGGCCATCGCGGTCTCGGAGGACGTGGATGTAGTCGATCAGGAGGATCCCGTTGTTGACCACGATCCCGGCCAGGCTGATCACTCCCACGCCAGTCATGATCACGCCGAACGGCATGCGGAAGACCAGGAGGCCGATCAGCACGCCGACCGTCGAGAGCAGGACGGTGCTCAGGATCAGCCCCGGCTTCAGGATCGAGTCGAATTGGGAGATCAGGATGAAGCCGATCAGGAACAGCGCCCACAGAAACGCGCCGAACAGGAAGTCCTGAGATTCCTGCTGCTCCTGCTGCTGGCCCGTGTAGCTCAGACGGTAGCCGGCCGGAAGCGACTCATCGAAGCCCGTGAGCGTCTCCTGCACCTCGGCGAGCACCGCGTTTCCGTTATAGCCGGCCCGGACGTCTGACGACACCGTGACCACGCGGTCCATGTCTTTGCGGTTGATGCCGCTGAAGCCCTCTTCGATGTGCCACGTCGCGATCGCCGTGAGCGGGATCGGGTCCTCCATGTCGCTCTCGACCGTGAGGTCGGCGAGCGACGACAGATCCGAACGGTACTGCTCGGCGAGCCGCACGACGATGTCGTACTCCTCCTCGCCGTCCCGGAACGTCGACGCCTCCGTCCCGTTGATCGCGCTTCGGACCGTGTTTCCGATATCGAGGGTGGACACGCCGAACAGGGCCGCCTTTTCGCGGTCCACGTCGACCCGGAGCTCGGGCCGAGCGTCGTCGAGGTCGCTCTCCAGCCCGTCGAGCTTCGGAGCCACGTCAGCGTTAGAAAGAAGTGCGACCATCCGGTCCCCGAGATCCTTCAGGGTCTCGAAGTCCTCGCCGATGATCTCGATGTTGATCGGCTTCCCGGTCGGGGGGCCCATGTTCGGCTTCGCGACCGTGATCGTCGCCCCCGCCACGTCCCCGCCGATCCCCGAGCGCATGAATTCCAGCGTCTCGTTCGTGTCGTGCTCGCGCAGTTCGAAATCGACGAAGCTGATCGCCACGGTGGCGTACTGGGAGCCCATCTGGCTTCCCATGTCCGCGATCTTCGATCCGGTGGTGGCGACGATGGACTCGTAGTCCGCCCGTCCCTCGATCCCTTGCAGCTCTTGCTCCACCCGCTTGACGATCCCGTCGGTCACCTCCGGTCGCGTTCCCACCGGCGTCTCGACCTGCACCCAGATGTCGTCGGGAGGAATGTCCTCCGGGAAGAACTCGATCCCAGCGTTGGTCGCCCCGAACAGCACGAGGACCACCGCAAAGACGGCCACGGTCTGGCCCATCACGAGCAGACGGTGCCGCAGCGCCCAACGAAGCCGGCCTTCGTAGAAATGCAGTGTCGCCGGCAGGGCCCGGTCGCGCGCCCAGCGGCCCACCGGGTCCAGCACGAACCGGTTCAGTAGGATGAGCCCGATGACCGTGCCCGCGACGAGAAAGGTCGTCAGCGGCCTGCCACGCGAAAGCGCCAGGATTACGAGACCCCCGACGATCCACATGCCGAACCTGAACTCGCGCGTGAGTCTCGGCCGCGGCTCCGTCTCGAGCCGCATGAACAGGGAGCACAGCGTCGGGTTGATCACGAGCCCCACGAACAGCGACGAGGTGAGCGCAATCATCAGCGTCTTTGGCAGGAAGCTCATGAACTCGCCCGTTATTCCCGGCCAGAAGGCCATCGGTGCAAAGGCGGCCAGGGTCGTCGCGGTGGCAGCGACCACCGGCATCGCGACCTCCGCCGTCGCCAGCTTGCTGGCAGTCTTCCTGTCGAAGCCCTCCTCCCGGAAGCGGTAGATGTTCTCGACCACCACGATCGCGTTGTCCACCAGCATGCCCAGAGCGAGGATCAACGAGAACAGGACGACCATGTTCATCGTGAAGCCGAGGATCTGCATCACGCTGAACGAGAGCAACATCGACAGGGGAATGGCGACGCCGACGAATGAGGCGTTCCGCACGCCCAGCACGAACAGGAGCACACTCACCACGAGAATGAGGCCCGAGATGATGTTGTTCTCGAGGTTGCTGACCATGCTGCGCACGTACTTGGCCGAATCCGACGTGATGCTGACATGCGTGGTGGGCGGGAAATCCGCCTCCATCGCCGCGATCACCGCTCGCACGGCGTCAGAGGTCTCGATGATGTTCTCGCCCGTGCGCTTGCTCACACTCAGGGTGACGACGGAGTTACCGTTCAGACGGGCGAAGGTCTCCCGCTCCTTGAATCCGAAATCCACCGTCGCCACGTCGCGCACGTAGATCGGCCAACCGTCCGGCGCCTCGATGACGATGTCCTCGATCTGACGGGTGTCCTCGAACTCACCCGGCACGCGTACCAGGTACTTCACATCTCCGACGTCGATCGTACCGCCCGGCACGGTGACGTTCTCGAACGCGATCGCCTCGATCACGTCGTTGAAAGTGATCCCGTAGTACTTGAGCTTGCCGAGATCGACGTCCACCTTGACCTCGCGCTCCAGACCCCCGGACAGCTGGACGCTGAGCACGGACGGGATCTGTTCGATCTCATCCTGGATGTCCTCCGCAAGCTCTTTGAGGCGCATCAGGCTGTACTCGCCCGACACGTTGACCTGCATGATCGGGAACTCGGAGAAGTTGAACTCGACGATCGCCGGCTCCTCGGCCGCCTCGGGAAGCTCCGGCTTGGCGATGTCCACCTTCTCTCTGACGAGCTGCAGGGCCTCCGTCATGTCCATCCCGGCCTCGAACTCGGCCGTGATCCTGGAGAAGCTCTCGACCGACTGCGAGGTGAGCGTCTTGATGTCGGAGATCTTGTGCAGCTCTTCCTCGAGCGGCCGCGTGATCAGCGTCTCGATGTCCTCCGGCGCCACACCCGAGTAGATCGTGTTCACGGCCACGAACGGAACCGTGATGTCCGGCGACGCTTCCTTGGGAATCGTCAGGTACGAGTAGAGGCCGCCCAGAACGATCAGGACGAACAGCGTCAGCACGCTGATCGGATGATCAACGGCGAAGTTGGTGAGCCAGAACGTCTTGTACCGACCGAGGTCTTCCTTGAGCGGGTCCCGCCGTTCGAACAGGCGATCGGCCGCGCTCCCGACCGCGAGTCGTTCCTCGTCGCGACCACCGCTTCGATGGCGGCGCCACAGTTTCCGGAACCAGCTCATCTTCCGCTCCCCCCCGTTACTTCCCGCACCCTGTCACCACCGTCCACCAACTGGTGACCGGTGACGATGAGTCGGTCACCCGCCGCGAGCCCGGCGACCACCACCACCTCGTTCTCGAAGCCCGGCCCCAGCTCGACGGCGCGCGCTTCCGCGACCGTACCGTCCGGACCATCAGCCACAACGAACACCTGGTAGCCGTCCTCCGTGCGCAGGACCACGTCCTGCGGCACCACGATCACGTCCTCGAGACGCTCGGTCGCGACCCGGACATTGGCCACCATCTGAGGCTTGAGGCGCCCGGCCGGATTGTCCAGCAGGATCTCGATCGGAAACGTCCGGTTCCGCGGGTCCACCGCGGCGCCCACGTATTCAATCGTCCCGTCGAGCGTCTGTCCCGGCAGCACGTCAAAGCTGAGGACCGCAGCGGCGCCTTCGGCCACCCACGGACCGAAGCGCTCCGGAACTCCACCCACCACTTTCAGCCGGTCCACCGTGAGCACCCGCACCACCGGAGTGCCCGGGGCGACGATCTCACCCACGTCCACATAGCGCTCGTCCAGCACGCCGGCGATCGGAGACGCGATCGTGTGCCTCCTCAGCCGCGCCTCGAGAAACGCCTGGCGCGCGTCGGCGGACTGGGCGTCGTACTTGGTCTGCAGGAAGGCGATCTCGCTGCCGATCCCCTCGTCCTCCCACAGCTGCCGCTGTCTCTCGTAGCGCTCCCGCGCCAGGGAAGCGGAGGCGCGGGCTTCGTCCACCTGGGCCCTGACGATCTCGTCGTTGATCTGCGCGATGGCCTGCCCGGACCTCACGCGCGAGCCCTTGTCCACGATGACGCGCTCGATGACGCCACTCTCCTGCGAGCTCACCACGACGTCCTCGTAGGCCTCGACGACGCCCGTGAGCCGCACGTAGGAGGTGAAGTCCGACGGCGCGACGTTCCGGACCTCGACGTTCACCACCTTGACGAACGCCGCCTCGCCTGCCGTCCCGGTCTCGTTCCCGGTGGATTCCGTGTTGCCGCATCCTGCCGCGAGCGGCGCGAGCAGCAGGCCTCCCGCCACCAGGAGGCTACCCGTTCGGTCTATTCTCATCGCTCGCCCCGTCCTCATCGGTCACCTTCACTGTCATCGTCTGAGATCGGGCTGTCGGCGTACGGATCCACCCGGTCCTCGGGCCTGATCTCTCCCTCGATCATCGATTCCACGACCGGGTCCACCACCGGCACGACGCCCACTGCCAGGTCGATCTGCACCTGGGCGACCAGGTAGTCGTAGATCGCGAGGGCGTAATTCTGCTCCGCCTGCCTGAGAGCAAGCTCGGCCTCCGTGACCTCGATCCGGGGCCGCGTACCGGCCAGGTATTCGGTCGTCACGATGTCGAAGCCCCGCTGGGCCTGCGAGACGGCCTGCCGCTGGGCCTCTGCCCGCGACCGCGCCTCGGTCAGGTTGGCAAGCACCGTCACAACCTCGTTTGCTGCCCGCTGTCTGAGATCGCCGATCCGTTCCTCGGCCTGCCGCACTCCGATCTTCCGCTGCTCCACCCGGTTCCACCGCCGTGCACCCGAGAAGATCGGCACGTCCAACTGCACGCCGACCGCGGAAGTCGTGAACCGCTGGTTGGAATTCTCGCCGAAAAAGTTGAGCGCTCCGTTCTCCTGCGCCTGCAGCCCCCAGTTGAAGAACGCGGACAGATTGGGAAACAGCTGCGAGCGCTCGAATTTCACGCGCGCCTCCTCCAGGTCACGCTGGAGCCGCGCCTGCTGCAGATCCGTCCGATTCGTGAGCGCCACGACCTCCAGTTCCTCGTACCCGACGTCCGAGGCGTCCGGGACGCCTGCAAACGCCAATAGCGCTACGTTGTCCTCGCTGTTGGCGGCCCCCCGGGTCAGATCGATCCGGTGCAGCTCACCGAAGGCTGCGGCGCTCGCGCTCTCCCCGAGTCCCATCTCGATCGCCAGCAGCCGCCGGGCCTCGTCCACCTCGTTCTGCGCCCGCCTCAAGTTGGGCTCGATATTCGCCAGTTGGACTTCCAGACGGAGGACATCGTAGTCACTCGCCAGCCCGGCCCGGTTCAGGGCTCGGGTTTCTTCCAGCGTCTGCCGGACCCGTTCTATGCTGTTCTGCGTGACGCGGACCGCCTCCTGCGCGAGCAGCACGTTCAGGTAAGCAATACGGGTCGAGGTGGCGACGCTCTGGGCCGACCCTCGCAACACTTCACGTGCCAGGCTGCGGAACGACCCGGCCGTCCCCACTCCGACGAACACTCCGGCGTCAAACAGGGGCTGCGTGACGGCAAGACCTGCGTTCCACTGGTTGTCCGCCCCGAAGGTCACGGCGATAAACTCATTCGGGTCCGCGTCGGGATCGATGAAGATCTTCGGAAGGAAAGCCGACGGCAGCTTGAGGTTTCGTTGCATAGATGCGAAACCGTCGATCTCGGGGAACAGCGCCCCGTATGCCTCGGATACCTGTTTGTTCGCCACGTCCAGGTCGTACTGCGCTACAGCCATTTGCCGGTTGTTGCGCAGCGCGATCGACACGGCCCGTTCCAGGGTGTAGGGCCGGACGCTCTCGCCGTCGTCTCGGTCTTCCTGATCCAAGACGCGCGCGCGCGCGTCCGTCTTCGCCGCCGGCAGGGTCTCGCCCAGGCCAGCCTGCACCGACAGCGCTCCACTCGAGCGGAACACGAGAGACTCCGTGCCCGCCTCCGTCTCGTCCACGGCCTGACCGTGAGCCGATCCGACGACTCCGCCGACCAGCATCGTCATCGCGGCGAGGCCGGCGAGCACCGTTCCTCCCTTCCGCGGCTCTGTCCTCGAACCGTTCTCAAGCATCACGTTCACCTCCCCGTACCCCGTCTGGTTCGAGACCCTGGCGCACCAATTCGTGGAACCGCTTGAACAACCCGATCGTGAGCTCCTTATCGTCCACATCCGCGCAGCAACCCGCCTCTACGAGCAGATCCTTCGGATCGCAGGCCATGAAGATCGTCACCAGCCCGTGCACCAGGGACCACAGGTACAGGACGACGAGGTCCGGTTCCCCTTGCCGGATGTTTCCGGCCTCCATGGCCTCGACCACGCACTGTCGAAGGACCCGGTATCCCCCCTGGCCCGGCACATCCTCGATGTGCCGCGGGGCCGGAGTCTGGATGGCGAAGATGATCTTGAAGTACTCGCGCTTCTCCAGCGCGAAGCGGATGTACGCTTCGCCGAGCGCAGTCACTCTCTCCATCGACCCGGCGGGAAAGTCCTCGATGGACTTCCACATGTAGGCCTCGGATCGCTGGAAGCCGTGGATCACCACGCGGTCCACCAGATCTTCCTTGCCCTGGAACCAGTGGTAGATGGCAGTTGCGCTGAGTCCGACCTTCGCGGCCACGGCGCGCATCGAGAGCGCGTCCAGTCCTCCCTCGGCCAGCAGATCGCGCGCAGCCTCGAGAATGGCGGTCTCGGTCTCACTCGAGCGCACCTTCTCGGCATTTTGAAATTCAGTCATGAAGTCACCCTTAACGGCGTTAAGTTAACAACGTTAAACTAACGCTGTTAACCACGCCGTCAAGGGCTCAAGGATTGGATCGGAGTGACGGCCGCGACGCGGCTCAGTCAGCAGTTACGTCGAGCCTGCACCGGATGGAATAGGAGCCTTCCTTGCCCTCTCCCGCTATTTCGAAGTCGCCGGGCGCCGTCAGAGGCGTCGATCCTCGGAACAGAGGGCTGTCGCCTCCCGCGAGGCGCGTTACCAGGGTGGATTCGAGATCGGTGGCGGCCGTCCCGAGCGAATCGGACACGACCCACGCCTTGTCGGGCACCACCGCCCGGGCCCGGCCGATGACCGTGCTCACGACATCGCCCAGCGCTCGGCGCAGCCGGTCCCACCCATCCGTGCGGTTGACGTCGAACACCTTGATCTGGACGGAGTGAATCCCATCCCCCCGGACCAGCAGGACCAGGCGGTCCCACGCGTCGATGCGTGACATGTCGAACGAGGCGGTCTTCCCCTTCTCCGGTCCCCGGACGTACTCGGGCGATCCTTTCCTCTCGGGGTCGCACTCCCAGAAGCGGTCCAGGTCGGGAAGCACGGAGTGCTCCGTATCGTGCTCGCCCCTGCCGTTCACGTACCGAACGTCAGCGACGAACCGGAAGTTGGCCTTGCGGCGTGAGAGCTTGCGGGGAAAGTCGAATCCGGTGAGCACGAGCTCGAACGTCTGCGGCATGGCGCCTCCTCTCGGTGAGCGTATCGCTCACCTCGGGTCGGGGGCGCAGTCCCGAACATTGTCCATCCGGCCGGCGGGCACGGCCAGGATCCATCAAGTCTAATCCTACCGGCCACTCGCCCTCAAGGGGAAGCGGTGGGGGCCTCCTCGAGCGCCCGCTCCAGCCGGCGCTCGAGATCCTTGAACGCCCGGTCCCATTCGCTCGCCTCGGCGTGGCGCACGACCGTGTCCTGCTTCTCGCCCCACGACAGGACGACGCCCACCGCCTTGCCAGTCTCGCGCTCCTCGAGCCCGAACTTGGCCAGCTCGAGTCCCGACGTCCGCGCCGACAGGTTGGCCGCGATCGCCTCGACCCGTGACTTGAGGTCATCCGTCAGCTCAGTGTCGCGTGTCGAGATCTGTGTCTCCATGGTCCTGTCGTCTCCAGTCGTTTCGTTTCGGAGCCGCCTCACGGGAAGCTGCCGAAGGGTCCGGCGCGATATGGCTATTTACGTCTGCCGGTGTCAAGATGTAAGGGCACACTCGACGGGAGGCCGACGATGAACGTGCAGCCGCTTCAGGAAATGGTCAAGCTGGACCTGGATAAACCAATATGGGATAATTTCTTCTGGGTATCTCCACTCACGGTGGTCGGAACGCTCGAGGAGGACGGCACCCCCAACCTGGCACCCAAGCACATGGCCACTCCGATGGGGTGGCAGAACTACTTCGGGTTCGTGTGCACTCCCCGACACTCGACGTATCGAAATGCCGCTCGCGATCGCGTTTTCACGGTATCCATGCCCCGCCCCGACCAGGTAGTGCTCGCCAGCCTCTGTGCGGCGCCGCGATGTGACGACAGCACCAAGCCCGAGATCGAGGCGCTTCAGACCCGGCCCGCGACCCGGGTCAAGGGCATGTTCCTGGCGCAGTCCTACCTGTTCCTCGAGTGCGAGCTCGAACGAATCGTGGATGGGTTCGGTGACAACAGCCTGATCGTGGGCCGCATCGTCGAAGCTGCCGTGGCTCCTGACTCGATGCGCTCGCTGGATCGTGATGAGCAGGACCTGGTGCACGAGGCTCCCTTGGTCGCGTATCTGCAGCCGTGGCGGTTCGCACGCATCCAGCAGACGTATGCGTTCCCCCTGCCCGAAGGGTTCGAGCGCTGAGCGCCGTCAGCGAAGAGACCGGGCCCCGCATCCTGGAGCATCTCCGGGGACGCGAGCGGGAAATGGTGCGGCTGCTGAAACGTCTCGCCGAAGCCGAATCGCCGTCCCTGGACTCGGGGACGCAGACGGCCCCGCAGGCGATACTCCGCCTCGAGCTTGAAGGCCTCGGTTTCGTGGTCCGATCGATCCCGGGCATCGAGTCGGGCGGACAGCTGCTGGCCATGCCTCACGCGAGGTCCAAGGGTGGCTCGATCCAGCTCATGGTCGGGCACTGTGACACGGTGTGGGAGGTCGGCACGCTCGGCCACATGCCCGTGATCGAGAAGGAGGGACGCCTCTACGGACCGGGCACCTACGACATGAAGGGCGGGCTGGTGAATATCGTGTTCGCACTGCGCGCCCTGCAGAGGCTCGGGCACCAGCTCGAGGTGACCCCGATCGTGCTGATCAACTCGGACGAGGAGATCGGCAGCTGCGATTCGATGAGGCACATCAAGCGCCTCGCCAAGGCGTCGGAGCGTGTGTTCGTTCTGGAACCGGCACTCGGCCACGACGGGAAGCTGAAGACGGCTCGCAAGGGGAACGGGTTCTTCGAGATCCGGGTCCTCGGTCGAGCGGCTCACGCCGGGCTCGAACCGGAGCGGGGAGCCAGCGCCATCCTCGAGCTGTCGATGCTCGTCCAGCGCCTGTTCGCGCTCAACGACGCCGAACGTGGGATCAGCGTAAACGTGGGCACAGTCGACGGAGGACTGCGCACCAACATCGTCGCTCCGGAGAGCCGGGCCACGGTGGACGTGCGCGTCCTCACAATCGATGACGCCCGGAGGGTGGAGGCCGAGATCCTGTCGCTCGAGGCAACGACGCCGGGCACGGAGCTTGTCGTGACCGGGACGATGAACCGGCCCCCGATGGAGAAGACTCCAGGCAACCAGTACCTGTGGCAGATAGCCGAGCGGGCGGGAGCCGGGCTGGGACTCGAGCTGGAGCAGGGCACATCGGGCGGCGGCTCCGACGGGAACGTCACGAGCCTCTTTACGCCGACCCTCGACGGGCTGGGGCCGGTGGGCGACGGGGCCCACGCATCGCACGAGTACGTGCTGGTGTCCAGCATGCCGGAGCGAGCGGCCCTGCTGGCGATGCTGCTTCTCGAGCCGTCCATGGCCGACGTCGCCCGGGCGAACCATGGCAACCCGCCCCGGGACAAAGCCGAGGCCCTGCTCCGGGGCGCCAGCTCACACGACCACCGGGGCCCGCGGGCCTGACACAAGCCGCTGCCCTGCCCAAACCGAAGAAGGCCGGCGTCCGTCCTGGAGCCGGCCTTCTTCGTCGGTGCTTTTCCCGGGCTCCCGGCCCGGATCATGTCACATCGAGATCCCGATCAGCGACTCGCGCCGCACGGGTTCGAGGCACACGGGTTCATGCCCGTCGCCGCACAGGGATTGGCCGCGCAGGGGTTGGCCGCACACGGATTGGCACCGCACGGGTTCATGCCAGCAGCGCAGGGGTTGGCTGCGCACGGATTAGCTGCGCACGGATTGGCACCGCACGGATTCATGCCTGCCGCCTTCGACGCATCGAATCCTTTCTGGACCTCCCCGACGTACGCGGTGAGCGCCGCAAGCTCCACCGACCCCCAGTCCAGAGGCTCGGCATTCATCGGGATCGCCATGCACAGCTGGACCATCTCCGCCGCCGTGATCTCACCGAGGCCGGCGCGATCCTTCGCCATGGCGACCTCGTGCGGATATGGCTCGGCGAACGAGGCGTTCATCATCGCCGTGCCGTCACCTGTGTGGCAGGTGGAGCAAGACGTCGCACCACCGCCACTCAGCGACGCGTCAGCCCACAGCTCCTTGCCGCGCTCCGCCAGATCTGCCCAGGACATGCCGTGACTGTCGAGCTCACGGTCGCCCTGGCGGATGGCGTCCACCGGGAGATCCATCCCGGCGCAGGGATTGGCAGCGCAGGGGTTGGCCGCGCACGGATTCGCATCCGCCATGTCGGCTTCGGCGCCGGCATCTCCGCCGCCGCACGCCGCCAAGGCGAACACAGCCGTCGGGGCCAGCCAGGTCAGACGCCTCATCTTACTTCTCCTCGTTTCTGGAACGGGACAACGCACGGAACGAGCCTCGGAGCCCGCAGCCCGCGCCTTCGACTATCATCGCTTTGTTACGATTGGGCCCCGCCTCGGTAGGGCCACTGAAACAGGGAACCGTCTCGCTTGGCGGACGGTTCCCTGCCGGGCATCTCGCCCGTAACGACACAAAGGTAGACATAAAGGGAGCGAGTTCAAGTCTGCGGTCCCGGAGCGTGCAGCATTACAGTAGGAATGTCCGGGTTGATCGCAGCAGAAATGTCCTCCTTTGGGCCTCGTTCGGCAGTTCCAGGGCTGCCCGCATCTGTGGAGTCGCGGAGTCGTGGACCTCAGCCGACGGGATCTGAACTCTGCGGTCCGTGCAACC
>Ga0255057_10000063_pt1 | contig 56261 bp, 58 predicted proteins | sample Cases_109_6_MG_FD_189022 | JGI IMG/M metagenome (GOLD analysis project Ga0255057, IMG submission 189022) | Seawater microbial communities from Amundsen Gulf, Northwest Territories, Canada - Cases_109_6 | ecosystem: Environmental > Aquatic > Marine > Gulf | place: Canada: Northwest Territories... | reverse complement strand
CCATTCGTAATGAGCAGGTCCGCGGTTCGAGTCCGCGCGGTGGCTCCAGGGTTACTCGGCACTGCGATCCCCCCTCAGCAGCCGCACGAAGATCATGAAGTGGGTCACCAAGAGAAGTGGGACCAGGAACGTCGGAATGTACCAGGCGGCGCCGAAGTAGGGAGCGACGTCCATGTGGCGCAGCGCGTTTGCCAGGTCCACGGTGCCTATGACGTTGAAGAGCCAGACCAGAGGGATCGCGACGGACGCACCGGTCCGCAGAGCGATGAACGCCAAGAGCGCCAGGATACCGCTGAGCAGGTCGCCATAGGCAGCCGGGTTGGCGAAGTCGGATGGCAACGGCTCCGCTACGACTCCTGGAACGAGGAACACCATCCCGATGTGGCGGAACGCATGTGGGACGGTCAGCCAGGAGAGGGCGTGTCGCCGCGACATCCCGTCCAACCACGGCACAACTAGCCACTTCGCCACGACGCTCCACACCAGTACGCTCAATAGGAACTGCAGTCCGAAAATCGCTTGGGTGTCCATGCGTCGACCCCTCAGTCGCTCGGGTTCGTAGTTCTTCTGGTTTGAAAGCTCGCTACGTGAGATCTTAGTGCGAATGCAAAGGACTGACAGCGCTGCTGCGTAGTACACAATTGAGGTTGTTCGCTATCTCCGAAGATTCAGAATCCCGGTTCCATGATCCACCGCTCGTCTCGGTTGCGATCGAGACCTATAACGCGGATTCCGGTGCGGAGATCGAGCTCGCCCAGGTGCTCGGTCAACTTCGCGCCCAGACGTACCCGCAAGAGAAGATCGAAGTCATCCTCGTCATCGATGAGGACAACGTGCGGTTGACGCGTGCGATCGAGGAGCAGTTCCCGTGGACGCGAATCGTGCACGTGAAGGAATCCACCTACTATGGGATGAAGGTTCACGGAATGAAGGCGGGGGAGGGTGATATCGTCGCGCTGACCGACGCCGATTGCGCCCTGCGGGGCGACTACGTGGAAAATCTGGTACGGAACTTCCAGAACGGCGCCGACGACGTCGTCGGAAAAGTCCGCTTCACGCCCGGTGCCCGTTTTGCGAAGACGTTCAACCTCTTCTGCTTCGCGTACATCAGGGCCGATAAGAACGGGTTCGCCCAGGCGTTCAGCGTAAACAGCGTGGCGTTCAGCAAAGAGGTCGCCCACAGGTACTCGTTCGACCCGAGGATTCAGCGAAGCGGAGGCGCGTACCTGCTCGCCAGACAGCTTTGTGCCGCCGGGTACAAGATCGTATACGACCCCGAGATCGCCGTCGTGCATGACGCATATGATCTTCGCTTCCAGATGTTGATGCGCGTCCGAAGTGGGTATGAGGTCGTGTACCTCTCGCAGCTCGACGAGGATGGCGTTTTGCCAGAGACGAAGTTCCGGCGACTGGGGATTCTCGCCCCACTCTTCTCGTCGGCGTTCCGGTTTCTGTTCGACCTCAAGATTATCGCCTCCGATCGGCGTGACCTCGACATCTCGATTCCGGAGATCCCGTACTTCATCGTTGCGTCAATTGTTATCCGCAGCATCGAAACTGCGGCGGGCGTCCTGACGATCTTCAAGCCGAACTACCTCGCCGACCGCTACGGTTGGTGATCAAACCGCCCTACCTGAGCACCGACCAGATGATCGAGATCGATCGAGCGATGATCGAGGATTATCACATCGAACTGATCCAGATGATGGAGAATGCGGGAAGAAACCTCGCCCATCTTGCCCGTACCCGTTTCCTGTCGGGAGATCCGCGCGGTGGTGAGATCGTGGCGCTAGCGGGTAACGGTGGCAACGGAGGGGGAGCTCTCGTCGCCGCGCGGCGACTGCACAACTGGGGTGCGCGCGTTCACGTTTTCGTCAGCGCACCCGAAAACAAGTTCCCCCCGGTGCCAGCACTCCAACTGGACATCGTTCGTCGCATGGGGATTCCCGTGTCCATCGCGGAGGATCTGCCCGATGATCTGGAGGCCGATCTGATTCTGGACGGCATCATCGGCTACAGCTTGAAGGGCGCACCGCGCGGCGCTAGCGCAAGACTGATCGAGTGGGCAAACACGAGCCCGGCGCCGATCCTCGCCCTTGACGTGCCGTCCGGCGTGGACACGAGCACAGGAACGGTGTTCGAGCCGGCCGTGAGGGCGGATGCGACGATGACGCTCGCGCTCCCGAAGCAGGGTCTGCGCGCCACAGCCGTCGACGGCTTTGTCGGTGAGCTCTACCTCGCCGACATCAGCGTACCTCCCGAGCTGTATGCCGAGGCGCCGCTCGGCATCGAGGTCGGTCCTATATTCGCAAAAGAGGAGATCATTCGACTGAAATAGACGCGGCGCAGCCAAAGATCTGCGACCGCAAGAAAGGGGATGACAATGAACACCTACGTAATTCGTCGACGGAAAGCATGGGCAACCTCCGAGGAGCTCGAAGAGGCTGCGGGTCGCTCCCGCCGTGTGGGCGATGAGGAAATGTCGGATCAGGTACGTTGGATTCGGTCGTACGTCGTTCAGGAACAGGATGGCAACTTGGGCACAGTCTGCATCTACCAGGCGATCTCGGAAGAGGCGATTCGCGATCACGCGGGGCGGGCGGATCTCCCGGCCGACGAGATTATTCCTGTTGTGGGAACGGTCATCGTTCGCGACGATCCTGTGGAAACACCCGAACCAGCGTAGTTATCACTAAGCCCGAAATGCCTCGCCATCGACCGGTTCGGTACGATCCTGGAGCGTTGCCGAATCTCATCGTGATTGGAGCGATGAAGTGTGGGACGACGAGCCTTCATTGGTACCTCGATCTGCACCCGCAAGTGGTGATGTCTCGCCCGAAAGCGCTCGATTTCTTTCTTACTCAGGGGCGGGAGGCGCGAGATATCGAGTGGTACCGCTCGCGATTCCCCGCCGACGCTCCCGTGCGCGGTGAAACCTCGCCGAGCTACACGAAATGCCGTTTCTACCAACGCGTGCCGGAGCGGATCTGTCACGCGATTCCCAACGCCAAGCTCATCTATATCCTCCGCGATCCGGTCGAGCGGGTGGTTTCGCACTATGTGCACCAATGGGCAAGCCGGGTGGAGAAGCGAACCTTTGAAGATGCTCTCGACGATATCGAGCACAGTCGCTTCGTCGAGCCGAGCCTCTATCATAAGCAACTGTCGGCCTACCTCGAGTTCTATCCGCGATCCCAGGTTCACGTAACAACACTTGAACAACTCAAGACGTACCCTGAGCGCACGATGCGTGAGGTCTTTGACTTTTTGAACGTGGAGACTTCTTTCGTGTCGCCTCGCTTCCAACGAGTGGAGCACCCATCGTCGCGCAAACGACGGGTGACCGGCGTGGGCCAGTTCGCGAGAAAGAGATTGGGACGACACCGCGTACAGCGATTGCGCAACAGGTTGCCGATCGACGCGCTGTTGTATGAGGCAGAACCGGTGCCTCGGCCGACTCTATCGGATCGTATGAGACAACGGCTTGAGGGCCGGCTGTGCGATGATGTTCGAGAGCTGAGGGCGCTCACTGGGTTCGCGTTCGACGGATGGTCGCTGTGAGAGATTGATCGTATCCAGAACCTGCTGAAAAGAGAACGGCCGGGCGCGGAGGCACCGGCCGTTCTGGCTGTTCGGCTTGTCGGTACGACCTGACTACACGCTCGTCTCGACTGAACTGGAGTCGTCGTCCGCGCTGTCCTCCTCTGAGCTTTCGTCGTCGGAACCCTCGTCATCGTCTTCACTGACGCTGTCTTCGTCGTCCTCCGAGGAGTTCTCGTCATCCGCGGCATCCTCGTTGTCGTCCGAAGACATATCGTCGTCGGTGGCGGCGGTGTCGGCGTTGACGTCCGAGTTGTCGTCATCGGAGCTGAGATCGTCGGTTGAGTTCTCGTCAGCATCCGAACTCGAACCATCATCGGTGGCGCCATCGCCGTCGGCGGATTCGATGCTGCTGTCGCCGGCGAAGCGGCTCAGACTATCAGGTCCGGTGGGAGCCGAATCGCAGGCCCACACAAAAGCGATCGCGGTCAGAAAGATTCCGGACAACCAGGTAACGTGTCGATGCATAAAACCTCCGTTGCGGCCTGTTGTGAAACGAGGTCGCGAAACCTCGGGATTATATCATGCGCGAGGAGCAGAATCGGTCAACTTGCGTCAGCCCAATCCCGCTGAGTCCCTCGTCGCTCTCACTCTCTTCCACAGAAGTGGAACGCGACCGTCACCCCGTTTGGAGTGGCTCTAATACGCTAAGGCGCCGGCCCCGTTTCCCGTCGTGATGTGGCTGTGCAACGACCAGGTGGGCGCCTAGCAACACCTATTGAGAGGCAGTACCGACCCGAATTCGTACATCGTTTCCCACGCGCCCGAGATTCCGCAGCAAAACCAGCCATAGCATCGCCATGGCGACGATCTCCAGACCCTCCTCGAACACCTTCGAGAAGTGGCGCAGGGCGGTGAAGGGCTCAACCCTGAACTGGCGCTCGGTGAAGAGTTCCAGATCGAACCGGTTGGCGATGTGCGTGTAGAGGTTCCAGCGGTGGGTCTCGTCGAGGCCCTCGACGAAGTCGAGCCCTACCGAGAGCGCGAAGATCGAGATCGCAATGAAGACCATCGCTCTTAGCGCGGGAGCGCGTGCCTCCCACCACAAAAAGACGAGCGTGAACAAGCCGAGCCCGGCGAACACGGGTAGGAGCAGAAGCTGCCATGAATAGCTTGGGAAGACGTCGGGCAAGTGGGCGAACCGTCCAAACCGGCCCGCGGCGACCGCGTCTCGACCGATCGTGTTGAAGGCGGTACCGAGTCGCTCGTGGATCTCGGCGCCGTCGTCGACCGCCATCCAGGTTAGGAACAGCGCAATCACGATCCAGCCCCAGCGTCGGATCCGAGACGCGTTTTGGCGGCGAACGACGATCACCGTCGCCCAGGCGGTCAACGCCGTAAGCGACGTGATGGTCACGCCAAACCAGGAGCCAAGCGCGTCCTCACGGGTCATGTTGAACAGTCTGCGGATGGCGCCGATCTCGGTCCAGCGGGAGTAGTTGACGGTGGCATCGAGAGCGATAAGCAGAACCACGATCAACACGCAGGCGGTGAACAGCACCCGTGTTGTTCGACGGACATCGAGGACGAACTCGAGTGGCTTGTTAGGTACACTCACAGTCGGACATCCTTTTGAAACGCCGCTACGAACAAGTCGGCTTTCTTCTCAAGCGCCCACCGCTCGAGGGTCAAATCCCCTTCGCCGTGTAGTTGTAGCCTCAAGACCCCGTCTGTCGCGGTGGCGGTGACGCGTTGCACGAGCTGGCGGTGCTCACGATCCATGGCGTCGGCGAGGCGCAAGATGCCAGCCAGTTTCGTGACCACACCTCTGTCGTCATCGGCCAGAGCCGCGAACGTCGGGTCGCCGTCGGTCGGATGTGCCTTGCGGTGATAGCGAGCCACCTGCGAGGCCAAATCGAGGTTGTGCGTGGACAGGCCCGGAATCTCGGATTGAGAGATCAAGTATTGTGCGTGCTTATGATGCCGCTTGTAGCTGATCTGCTGACCGACGTCGTGGAGCACCGCCGCGGCCAGGAGAATCTCGCGCGCATCGTGAGATAGATCGTGGATCGACGTGAGCTGATCGAACAGGCTCGTGGCCAGACGGGCGACATGAACGCCGTGCGCTTCGTTGAAACTGAACCGCCGGCCCAGCGCGACGGCGCCAGCCAGTACATCTTGCGCATGTCGCTCGGTGTAGCCGGTGTGTGCGACCAGCCCCTCGACCAGATCGAGCATGACACCTTCCTTCACGCCCACGAACGGAACATGAATCGTATCCGCCCCGACTACCGAGGCCAGCCGCTGATAGACCATGGCGGCCGGTAACACGACATCGGCTCGGTCGGGTCGCAGCGCGAGTTTCTCGATCCGTTCATCGACCGACAAGTTGGCCAAACGCTCGATCGCATGTGCGAGAGCGTCAAGCTCCACATGGCTGACGCCATGCTCGTCCGGTTGGGCACCGGCGAGACCCGCTAGGTCCTCGATGTTGCCGCCGGTGGCGATCAATCGGTTGGGCGGCTTTGGCGCCGCCGCCAACGTGCGAAGACCACTCAGGTACTCGTCGATCAGTGTGTGGAACCGCCTGGTGTCGCCGACGCTGGCCTGGAATCGTTCCAGCAGCCTCACCGACCCGATCGTGTGGGACTCGACCGCGAGCAGTCCGGAGTCGTCGACTAGCGCCACTTCGAGACTGCCCCCACCCAAGTCGGCCATCACCCAAGGGTGTTTGCCCAGCGCGATGCGGTCTTTGATCGCCCAATAGACGAGTCGTGCCTCCTCGGCGCCGTTGATCGGCTCGACGGCGAGCGACGTCTCGGCCATGATTCGATCGATCAGCTCGTTGCCGTTTTCGCTCTCCCTGACGGCGCTGGTCGAGACGACTCGATGGTGCTCGATCCTGTACTCGGTCAAGATGTCACGGAATCGGACCATCGCGCGCACAGCCGCGTCCATCGAGAGCGAATCGAGACGGCCGGAGTAGTAGACCGCATGCCCCAACCGGACCGGCACCCGTTCGTAAAACAACTCGGTGTACGTCGACGGGGAGATGAACTCGGCAGCGACGAGCCGAATACCGTTCGACCCCATATCGACAACGCCGACTCGGAGCGGAAATCCCGGCGCGGGATCGACGCGAGCCAGCTTACCATCATTCCGCGGCTCGAGGTGTTCGCCAGGTGTCAGCTCTCGGCCTCCAGCTCTCGCCTGAGTTCGACGATCTTGACGCGCTCCTCATCCGGGAGCGAGGGATACCGCAGGTCGAGCGCCGATAGTTGATCACGGATGACCTGCGCAACGCGCCACCGCATGTACGGCTTGTCGTCGGCGGGGATTGCGTACCAGGGAGCCCACGGTCGGGAGGTTGCGCTCAGAGCTTTCTCGTAGGCCCGCATGTACTTGTCCCAGTGTCGTCGCTCCATGATATCGCGGCTCGAGAACTTCCAGTTCTTGTCGGGTCGATCGATCCGCCTCAGGAACCGTCGCGCCTGCTCCTCGCGCGACACGTTGAGCCAGAACTTGAGAATCACCGTTCCATTCTTCGCCAGGTGGTGCTCGTGATCGCGGATCGAGGCGTATCGCTCAGCCCACAGCGCGTCATCGTCGGGTCGATGCGGCAATCGCTGGCCATCGAGGAAGCCGGGATGGACCCGTACGACGAGCACTTCTTCGTAATAGCTGCGATTGAAGATCCCGATTCGGCCTCGTTCCGGCAGGCGCACCGCGCTTCGCCACAGGAAATCGTGATCGAGCTCTCCCTTTGATGGCGCTTTGAACGAGAAGACCTGGAAACCGGCTGGGTTGACCCCGGTTGTCACCGCCCGGATCGTCGAGTCCTTGCCGGCTGCATCCATGGCTTGGAACACACATAGCACCGCATATCGATCGTCGGCGTAGAGCACCCGCTGAAGCTCGCAAACCTCATCGACCGCTTGCTCGAGCTGTTGTTTTCGCTGTTTGCGTGTCGGCGCATCGTCCGGTGGACCGGAAGGCGCGCGGGCAAGCTCCCAACCGCCGTCGAAAGGGACGCGGTACGGGCTTGCCGGTGAGAGGCAGTAGGGCGCGGACGTTGGTTCAGCCATAGGTCAGGTCTCGTTGGATTGGAGGAAGCGCGACTCGGCCAAAATACAGGGTCCATGATTGCGGTCCAAACCGAGGCTATCTTCACAACATGCCCGAATTGATGAAGCGATGACGAGCGATTCCCTGATTATCAGCGTGTCCGGCATCCGGGGTATCGTCGGGCAGGGTTTGACACCCGACGTTGTGGCGCGGTACGCGGCTGCGCACGGCGCCGAACGACGGGCGGCCACCGGGCGGAGCACGATCGTGGTGGGGCGTGACTCGAGGGTCAGTGGCCCGATGCTTCAAGCCGCGGCGATGGCGGGGCTACAAAGCGTTGGGTGCGACGTGATCGACATCGGGCTTGCCTGCACACCGACGATTCTGCTGGCGATCGAACGTGAGGCAGCCGCCGGCGGGATCGCCGTCACCGCCAGCCACAACCCGGCCGAGTGGAATGCGCTCAAGCTGGCTTCAGAAAGGGGGATGTTCCTGACCCCCGACGAGGCCGAGAGAGTGCGTGTATGCGTCGAGAGAGATCGCATCCCGTTCGTAGCATGGGACGAGCTCGGGTCGATCACCGTGCGCGAGGGCGCCACCCGCGCCCATATCAAAGCGATCCTGGCCGACCCGTTGGTCGACACCAAGGCGGTGTGGGATCGCGGTTTCAAGGTCGTCGTCGACGGTTGCGCAGGTGCCGGAGGGCAAGCTGCGCGGCCTCTACTCGACGCACTCGGCGTGACCATCGATGGCCTCCACCTTCAAGCCACCGGGTTGTTCCCGCGGGAGCCGGAGCCGGTGGCTGCGAACCTGGGCGAGCTGAGCGCGCGCGTCAGAGACACCGATGCAGACCTGGGATTCGCGATAGATCCGGATGGCGATCGGCTGGCGTTGGTCGACGAAACCGGTGCACCGGTTGGCGAGGACATGACGCTGGCGTTGGCAGTTGACTATGTCCTTGGGGAGCTCGCCGTTGACGGCCAGCTGCCACGCCCAGTTGTCACCAACGTTTCCACGAGTCAGATCGTCGATCGCGCCGCCGAGATTCATGGAGCAATAGTTGAGCGGACACCAGTCGGTGAGGTCAACGTGGCCCTCAGAATGGCCGAGATCGAGAGCCCTATTGGCGGCGAGGGGAACGGTGGCGTGATCTACCCACCGCTTCACTTGACTCGCGATGCGTCAGTCGCCATGGCACTGATTCTCTCTTACCTGGCGCGAACGGGGCGGTCGCTGTCCGAAGCCGTGGAGCGCTTCCCCGAGTACACGATCCACAAGACGAAAGTCTGGCTGTCTGGCGTACATGCCCGCCGGTTGCTGGAGCGCGCGGCGGTCGCTTTCGAGGGCGCCGAGCAGGACGAGACCGACGGCCTCAAGCTCATATGGCCTGAGCGACAAGAGTGGGTCCAGCTTCGCCAGTCGGGTACCGAGCCTGTGGTCCGAGTGATCGCTGAGGCGCCGGATGCGATGCGCGCGAAAGAGCTCGTCAAACAGGCCCGAGACTTGGCCGGTGATCCGTGACCCTCCTGGCTGTATCGCGTTTCCTCAGTTAGATTTACACCACTATGTGCGGAATCATCGGATACATCGGAACGCGTGAGGCGGCCCCTATCTTGTTGGAGGGACTGCGTCGGATGGAGTACCGAGGCTACGACTCGTCGGGGCTGGCGATTATCAACGGCGATGGGCTGCACCTGGCCAAGCTGCCGGGCAGGATCGCCGAACTTGACAAGCTCATTAGTTCGGCTCCGCCAGCGGGCACGATCGGCATCGCACACACCCGATGGGCCACCCATGGCCGCCCAACCGAAGCCAACGCTCACCCCCACACGTGTTGCAAGGGGCGCATCGCGGTCGTCCACAACGGGATCATCGAGAACGCGACACCGCTGCGTCAAAACCTGATAGAGCGCGGCCACACGTTCCGAAGCGAGACCGACACAGAAGTCCTAGCTCACTTGATCGAGGAGCAGCTGACCGATAATCTGGGTGAAGCGGTGCGGGCGGCGCTGAGTCACGTCGAAGGGACGTATGGGTTGGCGGTGGTTTCGCTCGATCATCCAGACGACATCGTCGCCGCCCGCATGGGCAGTCCGCTCTTGGTGGGGCTTAGTGACGAGGACCTCTTCGTCGCGTCGGATGCAGCCGCGATCGTGGGCCACACGCGCAAGGTGATCTATCTGGACGACGGCAACATGGTCGAGTTGTCGCGCGATGGATACCGCCTCTCCGACCTCAAGAATACGCACGTCGACAAAGCGGTCGACGAGATCGCGTGGGACGTGAAGAAGATCGAAAAGGGTGGTTATCCCCACTTCATGCTCAAGGAGATCTTTGAACAGCCGGAGGCGATCATCAACTCACTGCGGGGCAGGCTCGTGACGTCCGAGGGGACAGCGATGCTGGGCGGTCTCGAAGTCATCGACGAATCGCTAGCCGAGTTCAATCGCATCGTGTTGACCGCATGTGGGACCTCGTGGCATGCGGCGTTGGTAGGCGAGCACTACCTCGAAGAGGCGACCCGCTTGCCGGTGGAGGTCGAATACGCGAGCGAGTTTCGGTACCGCAACCCGGTGATCGATGAACGCACGCTGTTGTTCGCGATCAGTCAATCGGGCGAGACGGCGGATACGCTAGCGGCGCTCAAGGAGGGCAAGCGCCGTGGCGCGCGGGCGATGGGGATCGTGAACGTGGTAGGCTCGATGATTCCGCGTGAGTCGGACGGCGGCATCTACATTCACGCTGGCCCGGAAATCGGTGTTGCGTCGACCAAGGCTTTCACTTGCCAGCTGACCGCGTTAATCCTGCTGACGCTCTACATCGGGCGCCGAAAGCACTTATCGGTCGAGCGTGGCCGGGAGTTGGCGCAGGCGCTTGAGGAACTACCGGACCTTGTCCAGCAGGTGCTGGAGCGAAGTAGCGAGATCAAGCAGATCGCCACCCAGTACGCGGACGCCGTCAACTTCCTTTATCTCGGTCGCGGGCTCAACTTTCCGGTAGCGCTAGAGGGTGCACTCAAGCTCAAGGAAATCTCGTACATCCACGCCGAGGGGTACCCAGCGGCGGAGATGAAGCACGGTCCCATCGCGCTGATCGACGAGAACATGCCGTGCGTAGCGATCGCCACGCGAGACAGTGTGTACCCCAAGGTGCTTTCAAACCTCGAGGAAGTGCACGCACGCCAAGGGCGAATCCTGGCAGTCGTGACCGAGGGCGACACTGATGTCGCTCGAATCGCCGAGCACGTAATCGAAGTGCCCGAGACCGACGTCATGCTGATGCCAATCCTAAACGTCGTTCCGCTTCAATTATTGGCCTACCACATCGCAGTTCTCAGGGGCTGTGACGTTGACAAACCACGCAACCTCGCAAAGGCCGTTACCGTCGAGTAGTTACTCGCCCTCGTCGGGTGGCAACATCAAGTCCTCGAGAAAGAACGCCGCTAGCTCCGCCCGACCGGACACGTTCGCCTTGCGGTAGGCGGCGACCGCGTGCTGTCGCGCGGTGCGCTCGCCGCGGCTGGTTGCCGCCGCGATCTCCTTGTGGCTGAGTCCTTTTATCAACAACAGAGCCACTTGGCTCTCTGACGGAGTCAGGCCCCAGGTTCGAAACTGGCGGTCGATCTCTCCACCCAAGCCGTCCAAGAAGCCTTGTGCTCGCCGATGCCAGGCGTCTCGTTCGACCTTGCGCTTTGCGAGCGCCTCACGGGTCTCGGCGAGGATCCGAGAAGCACCTACCCATCCCCGCCAGAGGTAGACGGCAAGACTCAAGCTGGCGACGATCAACAGGACCTCGAAGCCGACGTGTGGCGAGATCCACGAGTCGGGGTTGTCGAAAACGAGATCGACGATTCCGCCTACGACGATCACAAGCAATAGGCCGACGATTAACTGCGGGAGTCGGGGATGATCGAGCGGATCCATGCGCAGGCGAATGACCTCCGTCATTTGTTCGATCCACGATCGTGGCCAGTGAAACGAGTCGGATGCCGGATTGTGCCCTTCACACGGACGTGTCACAATCAGTTCGACACTCGAGCCAATCTGTTGGAGAGGAGGATAACGCCATGTTACCGGACCCGCTTCACCCCGCACTGGTTCACTTTCCGATCGTCTTTGCGGTGTTGTTACCGATCGTCGCTATCGCTGTCCTGTGGGCACTACGAACCGGCGTCGCGCGAACGCGGGCTTGGGGACTCGTTGTAGCGCTTGCCAGCGCTCTCACCGTAGCCTCCTGGCTGACCGTCCAAAGCGGAGAGCAGCAAGAGGAGAGGGTCGAGGAGCTTGTTGCTGAGGCTGCGCTGGAAACGCATGAGGAAGCCGCCGAGCTGTTCCTGTTGCTGACTTGGGCGGCGCTTGTGGTGGCAGCGGCCGGGATCGCCCCAGGAGTCGTCGGAAGCTCAGCGCGGATCGTCAGCGTAGTTGTCGCGATGATGGTGCTGGTGGCTGGGTGGCGGGTCGGCCACTCAGGTGGTGAGCTCGTGTACCGTCACGGCGCGGCCCAGGCATACGCCCCCGATGGCGGCTGGCAAGGGACGCCTGAACTCGAGTTGAGTTCATTGGATGAGAGTCTAGACGACGAAAGCGATGACTGACGCGCACCCGATGTGAGCGCTAAAGTGTCGGCATGAGGCATCGGTCGAAGTCGTTGACGACGGTGGCGATGTCCACGAATCGGGCCGGATCGGCCCGGGGCTGGTCGCGCTGGTCGGGTTTGCGCCAACTGAAACACCCGACGCACTCGACTGGATGGCGGCTAAGATCGCCAACTTGCGCGTATTCTCCGATGAGGGCCGCGAGATGGATCGCTCGCTTCGAGATACCGACGCCTGCTTGCTGGTAGTGAGCCAGTTCACGTTGTATGCCGACACCCGAAAGGGACGCCGACCGGACTTTACCGGAGCTGCGTCCTACACCGATGCCCAAGCGCTGTACCAGCGCTTCTGCGAGCGGTGCGAGGCTGAGCTGCCTGGCCGTGTCGCGACCGGTCAGTTTGGAGCTCGGATGCGGGTCCGGCTCGTCAACGACGGACCGGTCACATTGTGGCTGGAGCGCTGACAGAAGTGCGTCGACCACCGGCCCCACCCCTCGTCCTGGCTTCGTCCAGCCCACGTCGAAAGGAGGTCCTGGAGACGATCGGGTTCCAGTTCGATGTCGTGGCTGCTGCTCCGGGAACCGAACAGCCCTGGCGGCGCGGCCAAGACCCAGTGGCGTTCGCCGAGCAAACCGCTTGCGCCAAGCGCGACCAGGTGGCGGTGACGCGGCCGGATGCGCTGGTCATGGCCGCCGACACGGTGGTCATGCTCGATGACGACGTGCTAGAGAAACCAGTTGATGCGGACGACGCGCGGGCGATGCTCTTCAAGTTGGCTGGCCGCGACCATGTAGTGTGCACCGGCGTCGCCGTGGTCGGACCGTCTGGGGCGCCAGTCAGCGGTACCGAGAAGACCGGAGTCCACTTCCGTGATCTCGACATCGAAGAGATCGCTGACTACGTGGCTACCGGTGAGCCGTTGGACAAGGCCGGCGCATATGGGATCCAGGGGCTCGGATCCGCGCTGGTGAGGCGGGTAGACGGTTGCTACTTTAATGTGATGGGGCTGCCGGTAAGCCGGTTGCTCGACCTCCTCGCGGAGGTGGGCTGGGAATACCGCGCGCCCGGGTTGCTGCGTCCGGTAGGCGCGCCCACCCGCTCACACTGATCTTTTCTTCAATCCAGGAAGCGAACCATGCCGGTGGAGACAATCGCCTGGGAGGGTACCCACGTTCGGATGATCGATCAAACCCTCTTGCCGGCCGAGAAGGTCGAGATCGAGATCCGCACGGTCCCCGAGATGGTTGAGGCGATCCAGAGCTTGAGAATCCGTGGTGCCCCCGCGATCGGTATCGCTGGGGCGATGGGGTTGGTCGCCGCGTTGGCGCCTCACAGAGACGATCCTCCGGAGATTTTCCGCGAGCGATTCGATGAGTACACCGGCGAGTTGGAGGTCGCGCGTCCCACGGCGGTCAACCTGAAGTGGGCGATCGATCGGATGCGCAGAGTGGCGGATCAGCACCGCACAATGGCGACTCAGGCCTTGTGGGAGCGTCTCGAGCAAGAGGCACTGACGATCCTCGAGGAGGATCGCGAGATGTGTCGAAAGATCGGGGAGTCTGCGCAGCATGTGATCCGCCAGAACGCGGGCATTCTGACACACTGCAACGCTGGTGGCCTGGCGACCTCAGGGTATGGTACTGCACTGGCGTGCGCATACGTCGCGCACGAGCAAGGCAAGAATGTCCGGGTGTTCGCTGACGAGACACGCCCGCTTCTGCAGGGAAGCCGGCTTACGACATGGGAGTTGATGGAGAGCGGAGTCGACGTCACGCTGATCTGCGATGACACGACGGCGGCGACAATGGCCAAGGGTGATATCGATATGGTGATCGTGGGCGCCGATCGGGTCGCCGCGAACGGTGACACCGCCAACAAGATCGGCACCTACGGGGTTGCGATCCTGGCGAAAGAGCATGGGATCCCGTTCTACGTGGCGGCACCGAGAACGACGTTCGATTTCGATACTCCCACCGGGGCCGGGATACCGATCGAAGAGCGGGCCTCGGAGGAGGTGACCCATGGTTTCGGTGCCATGACGGCGCCGGCCGGCGTCAAGGTCTATAGCCCGGCATTTGATGTGACCCCAGCCAAGTACGTGACCGGATTCTTTACCGATGCTGGGTTTCTGGAGCCGCCCTACGAGATGTCGTTGAACGCACTTCGATCTTGACCAATCAGGAGAGTTTTTCTAAGTTATAAAGCCGTATTCGTATGCATTCGACGTCCCCACCGGAACCCCCGGTGCGGATGGGAGAAGCCATGAAGACACATGTCGTAACCCCCGATCAGATCACCAGGCGGTGGTACCTGGTAGATGCCGAGGATCAGACGCTTGGCCGGTTCGCGAGCCGGGTGGCGCAGATCCTCCGTGGCAAACACAAGCCGACGTACACACCGCATCTTGATACCGGCGACCACGTCCTGGTTATCAACGCCGAGAAGGTTGCGCTGACGGGTCGGAAGATGGACCAGAAGACGTATTATCGGCATTCGGGATACCCGGGAGGGCTCAAGCAAGAGCCGATCAAACGGGTTTTAGAGCGACACCCCGAGCGCGTGATCGAGGACGCCGTCCGAGGGATGTTGCCAAAGGGCAAGCTTGGACGAGCGATGTACAAGAAGCTGCGCGTGTATGCCGGCTCAGATCACCCGCACGCAGCTCAGCAACCGGTGGCTATTGATCTCGACAACTGGCCGCCACAGACACAGATCACAGGCGGATAACAGATGGTGAAACAAACAGTTGGTGTAGGTCGACGGAAGACAGCGGTGGCGCGCGTTTATCTGCGGCCGGGTAAAGGGGGCTGGCAGATAAACGGACGCACGCTCGATGGCTACTTCCCGCGGCCGCTTCATGCGCAGCAGTGCCGTCAACCGCTCGAGGTCGGCAAAGCGGAGGACAGTTTTGATATCGTTGTCAACGTACGCGGCGGTGGGCCGACAGGTCAGGCCGGGGCGATACAGTTGGGTCTTGCTCGGGCGCTTGTGGTGACCGACGAAGAGCTTAGGGGCCCGCTGAAAGCGGCGGGACTGTTAACGCGGGACCCGCGCATGGTGGAGCGGAAGAAGTACGGTCGCCCAAAAGCGCGGAAACGGTTCCAGTTCTCGAAGCGGTAGCGCAGATTCACTGCGACGTTTTTTGTCTGGCAGGGTAAGAGCGACACTTCGAGCACGGAAGCACGGCACGAAAAACCACACACCGGGGGAGAGGTCCGTGGGTGTCCGGCGATAGCTGGATAGACGGACTTCGATGAACCTGGTGGACGGATAACCCGAACAGGAGGTACACCCCACCCATGGCGGTCCCCAAAGAATTGCGTGTGCTACTCGAGGCAGGGGTTCACTTCGGCCACCAGACGCGCCGTTGGAACCCCAAGATGCGGAAGTTCATCTTTGCCGAGCGCAACGGCATCTACATCATTGATCTCAACAAGACGCTACGGCAGCTCAATCGCGCCAAGGAGTTGTCGGCGGAATTGGTTGGCCAGGGCAAGAAGATTCTGTTCGTCTGCACCAAGCGTCAGCTGAAGCACATCGTACGGGAGGAGGCCGAGCGAAGCGGGCAATTCTACGTAACGAACCGCTGGCTTGGCGGGACCCTAACGAACTTCAGAACGATCAAGAAGAACCTGAAACGTTTGAAGGATATCGAGCGGCAGCGGGAAGACGGTACGTTCGATCTTTTGCCGAAGAAGGAAGTCATTTCGATCGAGCGCGAGTACAATAAGCTGTACCGCAATCTGGGTGGGATCGCTGATATGGAAGAGCTACCGGGTGCGATGTTCGTCGTCGATGCAAAGAAGGAACAGATCGCGGTGAACGAAGCCAACAAGCTCGGCCTGCCGCTGATGGCGATTGTCGACACGAATGCTGACCCCGATCGGATTACGATCCCGATCGCCGGTAACGACGACGCGATCAAATCGGTTCGACTCATCACCGGACAGATCGCCGATGCGATCGTCGAGGCTCAGCAGCGATTGATCAAGGAGGAGGAGATCGAAAAAGAGGCCGAGGCCCTGCCCGAGAAAAAGGAGGAGCCGACAGCTCCGCCGCCGATGAAGCACCCGACGCGGCCACGTGCACGGCTGCCAGTCGAGGGCGAGAGCCTCCCCCCGGCGAGTGAATAAACGATACCAAGAGGTGATCATGACAACGGTTACGGCGTCACAGGTTCAAGAACTCCGGCATCGAACTGGAGTTGGAATGATGGATTGCAAGAAGGCACTCGAGGAATCACACGGCGACCTGGAACAGGCCATCGATCTGCTGCGAACCCGCGGGCAAGCGAAGGCTGCCACCAAGGCGGCTCGAACGGCCAGCGAGGGGTTGGTAGGATCGTACGTTCACCTTGGCGGGAAGATCGGCGTGCTAATCGAGGTGAACTGCGAGACCGACTTCGTAGCCAAGACCGACGACTTTCAGGAACTGGTGCGCTCGCTCGCGATGCAGGTAGCGGCTGCGAGGCCGCTGGCCGTAGATCGCGAGGGCCTCGATCCCGAAGTGGTCGAGCGAGAAGCGGCGATTTACCGTCAGCAGGCGAAGGAATCAGGTAAGCCGACGGAGATCGTGGAGAAGATCGCCACTGGCCGGCTCGAGAAATGGTACGCGGAGATATGCTTGCTCGAGCAGGCCTTCGTCAAGGACCCGGATAGGAAGGTGTCGGATGTCATCGCGGAAGCGATCCAGCGGCTCGGCGAAAACATCGTTGTGCGACGCTTTACGCGTTACGAGATCGGCGTCTAGGCGCGAGTCCGGGTGAGCTCATCACTCCGCTATCGGCGCATCGTTCTCAAACTCTCAGGCGAGGTTTTGGCGGGCGAGCATGGGTTTGGAATCAACCCGCCCGTCGTCGAGGCGTTGAGCGATGAGATTCTGGCGATTTCCGGCACCGGCGTGGAGCTCGGATTGGTGGTCGGTGGCGGGAACATCCTCCGCGGGGCGACCGCGAGTGAGGGCGGCATCGATCGTGTCGCCGCCGACTACATGGGGATGTTGTCGACGGTAATCAACGCCATGGCGCTGCAGGATCAGCTTGAGCGCAAGGGGTTGGAAACTCGATTGTTGACGGCGATTCGGATGGATCAGGTGGCCGAGCCTTACATCCGCCGGCGAGCGATCCGACATCTCGAACGCGGTCGGGTGATCCTGTTGGCCGGCGGGACCGGCAACCCCTATTTCAGCACGGACACGACGGCTGTTCTGCGGGCGATCGAGATAGGGGCGGAGGCGGTTCTCAAGGCTACCAAAGTCGACGGCATCTACACCGCTGACCCGCGGGAAGACCCAGATGCTGAGTTTATCGAGCGGATCTCCTACCGGGAGGTCCTGGAGCGCGATCTACGCGTCATGGACGGCACCGCGATTACGATGGGCAGGGAGAACAACTTGCCGATCGTAGTGTTCAACATCCATCAAGCCGGCGCCGTGCGGGGTATTCTGTCAGGCGAAAGCGTTGGTTCAATCGTCGAGGGATAGCTATGGACAAGACGGAGATTAAAGACGTGAGCGCCCACATGGATAAGTCCGTGGAGGCGATCCGCAATGAGTTGGCAACGGTACGCACTGGGAAGGCGGCACCGAGCCTACTCGACCTCGTTAAAGTGGATGCCTACGGACAGCAGATGGCGCTCAACCAATTGGCGACTGTTACGGCTCCTGAGCCGCGCCTACTGGTCGTTTCGCCGTTCGACCCGTCGCAGATCACGGCGCTCGAGAAGGCGTTGCTTGCGAGCGATCTGGGACTTACACCCTCTAACGATGGCAAAGTCATCCGGTTGCCGATACCGTCGCTTACGGAAGAACGCCGCAAGGACCTGGTCCGGATCACGCATAAGATCGCCGAGGAAGGTCGGGTCGCAGTGCGCAACATACGTCACGACGCGAACAAGAGAATCCATGCATCACACAAATCCGGGGAAATGAGCGAGGACGAGATGCACAGCGAGCTCAAGCAGGTGCAGGATCTCACCGACCAGCACATCCAATCCATCGACGAGATGCTGGCGCGGAAAGAAAAGGAGGTCATGGAGGTGTGAGCCGCCTGTTGGCGCACGAGAATCTGCCGCGCCACGTGGCGATCATCATGGACGGCAATGGCCGTTGGGCCGAACGCCGTCACAAGCCCCGCCTTTTTGGACACGAGGCGGGCATGAGGGCGGTGCGCGAAGTCATCGAGACCGCGGCTGACCTTCAGATTCCCTATCTCACCTTGTATGCGTTCTCACAGGAGAATTGGAAGCGCCCGCGGCCCGAGGTCGAGGCGCTGATGAAGCTCCTGCAGCGTTACATCCGCTCCGAGCGCAAACAGCTGATCGAGAAGCGAATCAGGGTGAGCGCGATCGGTGAGCTCGATCGATTGTTCCCGACGGCTAGAGCCGAACTCGACAAGCTGATCGCCGAAACCGCTGACAACAATCGGTTGGTCGTGACCCTGGCGCTTTCTTACGGTGGGCGAGCGGAGATCGTCGAGGCGGCGCGACAGATCGCGCGGCAGGTGGCCCACGGCGAACTCGACCCAGACGCCGTAGACGAAGCGCTATTCGAGTCCTTCCTATACACGTCGGATCTCCCGGATCCCGACTTGCTGATCCGTACCAGCGGCGAGCTCAGAGTATCGAACTTCCTTCTGTGGCAAGTCGCCTACACGGAACTGTACATGACCGACGTCCTGTGGCCCGATTTCGATCGCCAGGCGTTCGTGAACGCGATCGCCGCCTTCCAGAATCGCGAACGGCGGTTCGGCACGGTCCTCACTTGAGAACCACGAGCTCACCGGTCGAGCCGATGGCGCCCGGCCGGCGATTGGACCGCAAACTAGGCCTCCGACTCGCCACCGCAGCGGTTCTGGCGCCCACGTTCGTGCTCACCATGGTTGTTGGCCGAGAGTTGTTCCTGCTCGCCGTGATCGGCTTGACGGTGGCAGCCGGGATCGAGTTCTTCGGTATGGCAGAGCAAAAGCCATACCGGGCCCGACTTGTGCCCGGGGTCGCACTGGGCTTGATTTTCCCGCTGTTTTTCTATCAGGCGCCCGGGGACGCGGCGCTGTTGATCGTTGTGCTTACGGCCGGCGTAGTCGGCGTCGCCGCGGCGCAGATGCTCGATCCAAGGGGCCACGAGGCGATCGCAACTGTGGGGTTTACGCTGCTGGGTGCTCTCTATACCGGTTTGTTGTTCGGTCACCAGATCTTGGTCCGTGAGATCAGCCGCGAGATTGCAGGTGCGCCGTACTGGTTGGGAGCGATTCTGCTGGCGATACCGCTTCTGCTCACTTGGGCAAACGACACGGTCGCGTACTTTGCCGGGCTCAGCTGGGGGAAGAGGCCATTGCTGTCTAGGGTAAGTCCAGGCAAGTCGATTGAGGGCGCCGTGGTGGCGCTCATCGCAACGATCGCCCTGGGCGTGCTTGCAGGGAGCCTGGTGACGCGGTGGTTTCCGCCACTTGGACCCGTGCACGGTTTGGCGATCGGTGCTCTGGTTGGAGTAGCTGCCCCGTGCGGGGACTTGATCGAGTCGGCGTTCAAGCGCGATGCAGGCGTCAAGGACGCCTCGCAAATAGTTCCTGGGCACGGTGGCGTACTGGATCGATTCGATGGCATGCTCATTACCGTGCCGGTCTTCTATTATTACTTGGTCGGGGTCGTGCTGTGAGCGAGCGGACCCGGATCGTCGTTCTCGGTGCCAGCGGCTCGATTGGCGCAAGCGCGCTCGACGTGATTGCTGAACTCAAGGGTCGGTTCGAGATCGTCGGTTTGTCGTGCGAAACCAAGTGGCACGAGCTCGCCGCGATCGCCGTTCAGGTTCAGCCCCAGGCGGTGGCGATCGCAAACCTGAAGGCGCACCGCGAGGCGATCGAGGCCTCGGCGTTCGGTCCCGGCGTGCGGTGCCTTGGCGGTCCCGATGGGGTCGCCGAGCTCGCAGCGTGGGATAGCACCGACGTTGTATTGAACGGCATTGTCGGAGCGGCTGGACTGCCGGCCACGCTGGCCGCACTCCAAGCCGGCAAACGGGTAGCGTTGGCCAATAAGGAATCGCTAGTCGTCGGGGGGGATCTGGTGATGGCCGCCGCCGCTCGTGACCAATTGCTGCCCGTCGACAGTGAGCACTGTGCGATCTGGCAGCTCCTCGCCCACCGTCCGGGAGAAGAGCCGCGGCGGATTGTGCTGACCGCCAGCGGAGGGCCCTTCCGGAGAACTCCAGCTGAACAACTCGCCGCCGTTGACGCGCGCGATGCGCTCGCCCATCCGACCTGGACGATGGGACCCAAGATCACCGTCGATTCAGCGACGCTGGCGAACAAAGGCCTAGAGATCATCGAGGCCCATCACTTATTCGGGATCGCATACGATGATATCGAAGTCATCGTTCATCCACAGTCGATCGTACACGGCATGGTGGAGTGGGCCGACGGCGCACTCTTCGCGGAACTCGGCGAACCCGACATGCGGTCCCCGATACGCGCCGCGCTCACCTATCCCGACCGCGCGTCTTCCGGCCGGAGGGTAGACCTAACTCGGCTAAGCGGGTTGACATTCGAGGCCCCCGATGAGGAGCGGTTTCCTGCGCTGGGCCTGGCCCGCGCGGCCGGCGAGATCGGCGGGACGGCACCAGCGGTCTTCAACGCCGCCAATGAAGTGGCAGTCGGCGCGTTCCTTGCAAACCAGATAGGCTTTCTCGAGATCGCGTCGTTGTGCGAGCGTGTCCTCGGCACCCATCACGCCGAGCCCGCGAACTCTGTCGAGACGCTGATGGCGGCTGATACTTGGGCCCGCCAGCAGGTGTCCGATTGGGCCGGCATCGAACGGACCCCGACCGCAACGGCGGGGTAAACGGGAGCGAAATGCAGACCCTCATCCTCACCATTCTCGTTCTCGGCCTGCTCGTCTTTATCCATGAGCTGGGTCACTTCCTGACCGCCAAGTGGGCCGGAATTGCGGTGCCTCGATTCTCGATCGGCCTCGGACCGCGGGTCGCTGGCATCCGATATGGTGAGACTGATTACTGTTTGTCCGCGGTTCCGTTTGGCGGCTATGTCAAGATGGCCGGCATGGAAGGCGAGGAGGCGTTTGAACAGCTCGAGGGTGGTCCGATCGAGGAAATGATCGATGAGGAGGTGAACGTTCCACCGGAGCAACGGTACGACAACAAGTCGATCCCGGTGCGGTTGTTGGTCGTGAGCGCCGGTGTGCTCATGAACTTCGCATTGGGGTGGGTGATCTTTGTCTCGCTGGCCTTGAGCGAAGGCAGACCGACCGTATTGGGCACCACGGTCGAGGAGGTGGACAGCCTTGCTGCAAGGCGGTTCGGGCAATTGGCTGCGTTACCGAGCGGGACGACGATCGTTGGGGTCGAAGGCCAGGCGGTGGCAAACTGGCATGAGGTCGATGCTGCGATTACCCGCGGTCAAGATGGTATTGTCGATCTCGCGTTGGCATCTGGCGAGATGGTTGCGGTACCGGTCCGCGATGATGATGATCGACGAGCGCTGTCGAGCGGGCTAATCGCGCGCGTCGCGCCACTGATAGCGGAACTCCAAGCGGATGGGCCGGCCGCACGGGCGGGCATCCACGTGAACGACCGAATCGTATCGATCGATGGGATTGGGACTGATGCCTTCGTCGACGTTATACGTCTGGTTCGCGAGCGCCCCGACCAGGACATATCGGTGGTCGTCGAACGCCCTGCGGGCAGTGGGACCCTGGTGACGGTCGACGTCCGGACGGGCTCCGAGAAGAACCCACGTCCAAGCGACGGCAAGTTTGTGGACATGGGATGGCTCGGTGTGACCGCGGCAGTCGGGAATATCGACCTCGGATTCCGCGAGGCGATCGTGGCGGGCAGTCTGTCGACTTGGCGCGCCGGGTCGCTCATTACCAACGGCCTGTATCAGCTGGTCTCTGGTGGCGTCAGCCTGCGCGCCCTAGGAGGCCCGGTGGCGATCGGACAGATGACGGGCCACTTCGCGCGCCGCGGATTCAGCAGCTTGTTGGGTTGGATCGCCCTTTTCTCGATCAATCTCGCGATCCTCAACTTGCTTCCGATACCCGTGCTTGACGGAGGGCACGTGCTCTTTCTCGGGATCGAGGGTATGCGTGGGCGGCCATTGTCGTCGAACCAAAAGTTGCGCCTCTCGCAGCTCGGTCTCGTGTTTCTGCTCGTCCTAATGGCGTGGGCGTTTACCGCCGACATTCTCCGACTCGTCGGGCTGTAATCACGGAAGCAAGCGCGTATCGCGATGCCAGCGTGCGGGTCTGGCGGGGTGCGGAGATCGAGTCGGTTCACGCGCTGGACGCGGCGTTTGTTGACTCCGATGGCGCCGCGCTCGCGCTGTACGGCGAGCCAGAGCACCGTGCGTACCTGCGCTCCTCCGCTAAACCGATCCAAGTGTTGCCGTTGATCGAGCGGGGGTTGGTCGATCGATTCGGGTTCACGTCAGCAGAGATTGCGGTCATGGTCTCTTCCCATAACGGCGAACCATTTCAAATCGATGCGGTAAGGTCGATCCTGGCGAAGGCTCGGATCGAGGCCGACTCGCTTTACTGTGGCCCGCACGAGCCGCTACACCCACCAGCTGCGAAGAGCCTGCGTCGGCTCGGCGAAGAGCCTTCGCGCCTGCACAACAACTGTAGTGGCAAGCACGCTGGGATGTTGGCGGTGTGCAAAGCCGAAGGTTGGCCACTCGATACGTATGTTGATCCGGGTCACCCATTGCAGCGCCGCATTTGCTCGCTGGTCGCCGAGCTGGCGGGTGTCGACGAGTCATCGATCGGGGTCGCGGTCGACGGTTGCGGACTCCCGACGTTCGCGCTCTCGATTCGTTCGATGGCGACTGTGTACGCGCGGTTGGCAGCGGCCGATGAAGCACGCGATACGGACCTCGCCTGCGCAGTCGGAAAGGTGTTCGACGTGATGGCGGCGCACCCGGAGTACGTTGCCGGGACCGATCGGTTGTGCACGGCGATCATCGCGGCGCATGGCGAGAGGGTAGTCGTCAAGACCGGCGCTGAAGGCGTCTACTGTGGAGCGTTACGTGGTGAAGGTCGCGGTCTGGCACTAAAGATCGTAGACGGCGCGCGCCGCGCTCAGGACGTAGCACTGGTGGCGCTGTTGGTTGAGCTCGGGGCCATCGAGTCGTCGGGGCTGGGTGTGTTTGCTCGCCCCGAGGTGACGAATTGGGCTGGGGAGGTCGTTGGTCATCTCGATGCCCAACTCCCAGCTACAGACGCATCGTAATGGTCGCCGAGGCGACAGCGATCGTAGCGCTGGGTGCAGCGGCCGCGCGTGGTGGCCGTGATCGACTGCGCGAAGCATTCGAGCGAGCGCGTGGGTTGCTGCCGGCAGCCGATATCGAAGAGTATCTGTTGCAGACCTATCTCTTTGCTGGCTTCCCAACCACGATCAATGCGTTTTTTACTTGGCAAGCTTGGGCGTCCGAGTGCGGTGGACGCGAGACGCCTCTTGGGGCGGAGCCCGACCAGCCGGCCGAATGGCGGACACGCGGCGAGCGCCTCTGCCGCCTCGTTTATGGTCAGAATTTTGAGGCACTGCAGCGCCGGCTGAGACGGCTGCACCCGGCACTCGCAGATTGGACGCTGGTAGAAGGCTACGGAAAAGTGCTAAGCCGGCCCGGGCCAGACCCGGCGTGCAGGGAGTTGGCGGCAGTCGGCGCGCTGATCGCGGTGGCCGCGGATCGACAGCTCGCGGCCCATTTGAAGGGTGCGATCAATGCTGGTGTTTCGCCGGCGGTTCTGGTCGCTGCCACGAGAAAGACCGCGTCTGAGTGGGGCGAGGAGGAACGTGTCGAACGCTTGCTCGCTGACGTCGGACTGATATGACTGTAACCGGCGTGACCCGCGTGTGCGTCCGATACGCGGAGACCGATCAACAAGGTGTCGCTTACCACGCCAACTACTTGGTATGGATGGAGGTCGCTCGAACGGAGCTGCTAGCGGCGGCCGGTTTCCCATACCGACGCCTGGAGGAAAAGGGTGTGTTCTTTGCAGTTGCGGACGCCAAATGCCGTTACGTAGGTGCCGCCCGCTACGATGACGAGGTAGAGATCTCGACGTCGATCCGGAATCTCAAGAGCCGGACCGTCGTCTTCACCTACGATCTGGTCATCCAGGGTCGATCGATCGCGCAGGGAGAGACCACGCTAGTGGCGCTTGATAGCGATCGGCGGCCGCGCCGGATCCCGGAGGCGGTGGCCCGCGCCCTGGGGGGCGACGCTTGACCAACCTGAGGCCGGTGCCGAACGTTTAGACGAGAACTCGGTTTCGCTCGCCGCTCTAGGAGGCCTTCTTTGGTTCAACTCTCGTCTGGTCGAGGCTTCCTCGTGGTCGCCTCGTGTCTGCCCATCATATGTGCTCTGGCCTTCCTCTCGGCGACGCCGGCCGACGCTCAGTACTCCCGTTTTGGCAAAAACAAGATCCAGTACGATGACTTCAATTGGGAAATCCTAACCGGCGAGCACGTCGACCTCTACTACTATCCTCAAGAACGAGAGCTGGCGCTGATCGCGCTCGACTACGCCGAGGAGTCGTTCGCTTTCCTAGAGCGGAAGTTCTCGTATAGTCCGAAGGACCGGATCCCGCTGGTCGTCTACGCCAGTCATCAACACTTCGAGCAGACCAACATTGTGCCGTTTTTTATCCCCGAGGGAGTAGCCGGTTTTACAGAGTTTCTCAAGGGTCGAGTGGCGCTTCCTTTCAATGGCTCATACTCAGATTTCCGCCGTGTGATTCGCCACGAGCTCGTTCACGTTTTTCAGGCCCGCAAAGGGGCGCATTACAAGCGGCTCCATCCCGGTGGTAACGAGTGGCGATCACCGTTTTGGTTCATTGAAGGACTGGCGGAATACTGGTCGGGCCCGTGGACCCCAGAGGGAGACTTGGTTGTTCGTGACCTGTTGCTGAACGGGCGTGTGCCGTCGGTTTCAGGACTAGATCGGTTCGCTGGCTCGTTTGCCGCGTACAAGCTGGGGCAGAACTTGATGGAGTTCCTGGGCCAGGAGTTTGGCGAAGAGCGACTGGTAGAGCTCATGGAGAGCGAGTGGAAGTACCCAAATTTTTCGACCTCTTTCAGAAAAGTCTACGGGCTGCGCCTGAACGAGCTCACCGAGATCTGGCACCGCCATCTCCGGCAGCAGTACTTCCCCACGTTGGCGGTCGAGAAGCCAGCCGCCACGACGGCGATCCCTGTCGTTACGAAAGGGCGGCTGAATTTTACCCCGGCAGTCGTTCCTGAATCGATTCGCACCGAGAAACACGGGTTGGCCTATGTCACGATTCAGTCCGGCTACACTAGCATCAATACCGCCGATCTGTTCGGAGAAAACCACCATGTCGACACCAAGATCACTGGGGGTCGCTCGGGTGACTTGGAAACGGTTCACCCACTCCTGAGCCTGCTCGACATCAGCGATCGTGGTCAGCTCGCCTTCGTCGCAAAGTCGGGCGCTCGGGATGCTGTCTACGTCCACGAGTTGGAGTCCGGGAAGCGGAAACTAAAGGGACAATGGAAACACCTGGTGGTGATCGTTTCGCCGACGTGGGCACCGGACGGGCGCCGATTGGCTTTCGTTGGCCAGATGGCCGATGGGTATTCCGATCTCTACGTCTGGGACACTGCCACGGATCAACTCGAGCGGCTGACCCAAGATCGGTACCTCGATTCGACGCCTAGCTGGTCGCCGACCGGAGACGTCATTGCGTTTGCCAGTGATCGAACCCCGTTTGGGAGCGAAGGCGCGCGGAACCTCTATCTCATCGACGTTGCGACCAGTGAGATTCAGCCGCTGACGTTTGGTCGTTGGGTCGACCGCGACCCCGATTGGTCCCCGGATGGCCAGCAACTCGTTTTTTCATCCGACCGAGCCGGCACGCTTGACGTCCATGTCGTCGATCGCGAGGGGAACGGTCGTCGTGTGACGGCCCTAACGGCGGGCGCAATGCACCCTCGTTGGTACCGGGAGGATGGTCAGGACGGCGCAGTCTTCACTTCCTATGAAGACATTGCCTACGGGATTTACCGGGTCCCGATTGTGAAGAACGCGCCGGCGTCATTCTCGCTCGCAATCGACGGAGAAGCTACCGAGTGGGAGTGGGAGAAGAGCATGGCCGAGCCAGAGGAGTACGTGCAGCGCGAATACGACCGCAAGTTCGGCCTCGACTTCGCGACTGCCGCGTTGGCTTTTAGTGAGGATGGCGGTCGTGGCGAGGGAGCCACCGTGTTCTTCTCCGACATGCTCGGCGATCATCTCGTGGCTGCGCTTGTGAATTCGCAGTCCGGCCGCACAAACCTGTTCTCTGGTTTTACTGGCGCGCTGACCTATGTCAATCTCAAGCGGCGCTTCAACTGGGGTGTCACCGCCTATCGGCTCCGGTCTTTCTTCGACTCGCTGCTGGGACAAGAGTTCGAGCGCGGCGGTTTTGACGAGCCCGGCATCGGTGTGCGCAACGATTTCTTCGAGCAGCGGTGGGGTGTCTCGGGCATCGCCATGTACCCTATGTCCAAGTTCCAGCGTCTCGAACTCGGCCTTGGCTTCGAGCGCAACGACTTGACTGAGTTACCCGCCGGTCCTGAGGAGTTCGATGATCCCTTCTTTTTCCGCGACGCATGGTTGTTGACCGGACTGATCGGTTACGTATTTGACAACTCGTTGTGGGGTCCGGTGGGTCCGGTCGACGGGCAGCGGATCAATGTGACCGTCGCACCAATCTTCAACCTGAGTGAGGGACAGCTTGAAACTGCCAATGTATTGGTCGATGCGCGGAAGTACTTGCGGACGTCAGTTAATACGACACTCGCTGTGCGCGGTCGCGCTCGGTACTCCAGCGGGGACATCCCGACCTTCTACTTCTTGGGTGGACCGCTTTCCATGCGGGGCTACCCGACCTCCGTCCTAAACGGTAGCCGCACGCTGCTAATCAACCAGGAGTGGCGGTTTCCCCTCTTGCGCCCGAACCGGTTTAGGAGCGGAATGGGGACACTCCTGTCTCAGGGGATCTGGGGCGGTGTTTTTGTAGACTTGGGCAATGCCTGGTCGGATGGTGAGGTGGTGCGGAACAAGGACGGAAAGATCGAGGACCTCGGATGGCCCGGCTTGCTCGGGTCCTATGGGGCATCTGTGCGGTACCCACTTTTCGGGGCGTTCATCTTGCGAGTCGACTGGGCGCGTCGGTTCGACATCGACGAGAAGCGAAACCTGTTCCCGAACGAGGACGATGACAACCATTTCTCGTTCTTCATCGGGTACAACTACTAGCGCGTCACTTCTCCGCGTTGAAAAGCGAAGACCGTTCCCCGTTCGGTCATCACGAATAGTTGATCATCATGCACCAACGGACGTGACGTGATCGCGCCGTCAAGTTCAGTGCTCCATATCAAGTCGCCGCTCCCAGAATCGATCGCGTAGAGCGTCTTTGACAGGTTGCCGACCGAGACAAAGCCAGCTCCAACCCTAGGCGCAGCGCGAAACGTCCCGTCCAGCTCTCGCTGCCAGGCGATCTCAGCGGTCGACCAGTCGTAGGCCCAGAGCGTCCCCTCGTGACCAATCAGAAACAGTCGATCTCCGGCCATTTCAGGTCCGGAGTAAAAGCGTGACGGGAATGACCTGCGCTGTACGATGGAGAGGTCAGCCGCAACTTCGATCACCTGACCGCTGAGCGTGGCGTAGAGGATGGTCTCAAGGACTCCCGAAGATCGGACTGTGGGTTGGCCCCAAATGAGTCCGGCATCGGCGTCCACTGAATCTCCGATCTGCCCGTTCATCGGATCGACCGAGTACAGCATTCCGTCGGACGCCGCGATGACGAGCCGGTCTGTTACAAATACGGGAGCGGTGACAACGCGGGTTTCGAGCTCGATCGACCACATCTCGAGACCTGAGTGGTTGAACGCTTTGACGACGCCGATTGAAGAGACGGTGTAGATGCGATCGCTGGTTACGACAGGCGGCGCGACCATGTCCCCAGCACTTGCGGTCCAGAGAACGGTTTTGGTACGGCGGTCAACCGTGACCAGTCGTCCACCTTTGAGCGTTTCGGCCAAATAGATCCTATCCTTGTCGACGATCGGCTTGGCCTCGAAGCCGCCCTTGAAACTCTCTTTCCAGATGACGATGGGTTTCGACCGCGGTGCGATGATGTGTACGTTGCGGTCAAGACTGGCCACGATGAGCATCGAGTCGGCCCACACGAGTTCGGCCGAACCACCTCGGGATACGTCGAGTCGCCAGGCTTCGCTCCAGCCTTGGGTACCGGCGCCGGGGCTCACGGCGACCCGCAGGGTCGACTCCTGCCCTGCCAGTGGGACCACTGGGAATGCGCCTACGAAGGCCAGAGCGAGGCTAACGACTGTCTTGAGCACAGGCGCGTAAGTCGTTGACAAGAAAGACCTCCAGGCTAGGTTGGGGGCGCATGAGCGAAGCCCCAAAAAGGGTAGCGATAGCCGATCTCGGCGGCCACGTCGGGGAAACGGTTGAAGTGCGTGGATGGTTGTACAAGCGGCGGTCGAGCGGAAAAATCTCTTTCTTGATCATCCGCGACGGCACCGGCATCGTTCAGGGCGTCATGGTTCGCTCGGAACTCCCCGACGCTGCGTGGGAAACTTACGATGCATTGACCCAAGAGTCTTCGCTCATCGCTGAGGGCACCGTTCGTGAGGATGCGCGCGCGCCGGGCGGAGTGGAGCTGGCTCTGCATGCAGTGACCCCGGTGCAGATCGCTACCGACTATCCGATCGGACCCAAAGAGCACGGCAGCGCCTTTCTGCTGGATCACCGACACCTCTGGCTTCGTTCCAAGCGACCATGGCATGTCCTTCGGGTTCGCGATGGTCTGATCCGCGCCATTCGCGAGTTCTTTCATGGCCAGGGTTTTCTCTGTCTCGACACGCCGATCCTAACGCAGGCGGTGGGCGAGGAAGCCGGCACGTTGTTCGAAACCGAGTACTTCGACCTGGGCACCGCTAGTCTCGCGCAGACTGGGCAGCTGTACGTCGAGGCGGGATGTATGGCGTTTGGAAAGGTGTACTGCTTCGGGCCCACGTTTCGGGCCGAGAAGTCGAAGACACGGCGTCACCTGACCGAGTTTTGGATGCTCGAACCGGAGATGGCCTGGTACGATTGGGAGGATAACGTCGACTTGCAGGAGCAGTTGGTCGTCCACCTGGTCGAGTACGCCCTGGCCGAGCACCGCGCCGATTTGGAGGCTCTGGAGCGCGACTTGTCGGTCTTGGAGGCGGTCGGTGCCCCGTTCCCGCGGCTCAGCTATGACGAGGCGGTTGAGCTGTTACGATCAGCGGATTCCGCCATCGAGTGGGGTCAGGACTTCGGAGGCGAAGATCAGACGCTCCTCACCGCGGAGTTCGATCGACCGGTATTCGTGCATTCATTCCCCAAGATGGCCAAGGCGTTTTACATGAAGGAGCACCCGGACCGTTCCGACCTAGTGCTGTGCGACGATTTGTTCGCGCCCGAGGGGTTTGGTGAGATTATTGGCGGATCCCAGCGCGAGGACGATCACGATCGGTTGATTCAGCGGATCCGCGAGGAGTCCCTTCCGTTGGCAGCCTACGATTGGTATCTGGAGCTCAGAAAGTACGGCTCAGTGCCCCACTCGGGATTCGGATTGGGCCTCGAGCGAACGGTCGCATGGATCTGCGGCTTGCCCCACTTGCGAGAAGCGATCCCATTCCCGCGCTTGATCAATCGGTTGTCTCCCTAGACGATTCCTCCCGCTTCACCTCGTCCCAGAGCTGATCTAGCTCGTCCAACGATTGATCCTCAAGCCGCACACCACGCTCAGCGGCGAGGGTTTCAAGACGTTGAAATCGCGCCTCAAACTTGCGGTTGGCGTGCTGGAGAGCGGTGTGCGGGTGCACGCCGAGCAGCCGACCCCAGTTGATAAGTGCGAAAAGTAAATCGCCGAACTCCTCCTCGAGTGGCTCGGGCAGTCCCGTTTCGGCGGCGGCGGTCGTCTCTGCGAGCTCCTCATCGACCTTGTCGCGAGCGCCGTCGGCGGTCCGCCAGTCGAACCCGACGGTGGCGACTTTCTGCTGGATTCGGTAGGCACGGACCAGCGCCGGTAGGCCCTCCGGTAGCGTCCCGATCACGCTGTCGCGGCGCTCGTCTGCTGGATCCCGTTCACTTCGCTTCAGCGTTTCCCACACCGCTTGGTGAGCCGAGCCGGCGTACTCAGCGCTGCCGAAAACGTGCGGGTGTCGACGAACCATCTTGTCGATGATCTTACCGGCCACGTCACCGAGATCGAATGACCCTTCTTCCTCGGCGATCACGATCTGGAAGGCCAGGTGGAGCAACAGATCGCCCAACTCGTCAATGATCGCCCCGCGCTCGCCGGACTCGATCGCCTCGGCGGCCTCGTGGGCTTCCTCGATCAGATGCGGTACCAACGTCCGCGGCGTTTGATCGATATCCCATGGACAACCACGCTCGGGATCCCTGAGCCTTCGTAGCAGCTCCAGCACGCCGGAAAAATCGGCCGAGTAGTCGGGCTCGTGGGCCATGGGCGCGAAGTTATGAACGGCGCTTGATGTCGGCGAGCTGGCTCCGTATCGTAGCCCACCGATGATGCGTGAGTCAGCGACCTCTGAGGAGACAGCCCGGACCTGGGCCGACATCGATCTCGATCGAATCGCGGCCAACCTGGATGCGCTTAGAGCCCAGCTCCCGGTGGCGGTCGAGATCCTGATGCCGGTTAAGGCAAACGGCTACGGACACGGATTGGTTCCGGTTGCCGCAACGGCAAAAGGCGCCGGCGTGTGGGGGTTGGGAGTCGCTTCGCTCGACGAGGCTGCGACGTTGCGCGCAGCCGGCATCGACGGACCGATCGTCTGCCTCATGCCGATCCTACCAGCAGAAGCCGAACGAGCGGTCGCGCTCGACGTCACGATCGCCATCACTGGCTGGCCTCAGGTCGAGGCGTTGGCCGCGGCCGCGACCGCAGCCGGAAAGCGCGCCCCAGTCCACGTCGAGGTCGACACTGGGATGGGGCGTTCAGGCGCTTGGGATCGGGACGCCGTAAAGCTCATCGCGCGCACCCAGAAATTGCCCGCTATCCAGGTCGACGGTATCTTCACTCACTTTGCGAGCGCCGATGAACGAGAACGCGCAACAACCGATCGACAAATCGATCGGTTTGACGCCATGCTCGATGCATTGGCTGAGCGGGGGATTCGTCCGCCGTGGATTCATGCGGCCAACAGCGCCGCCGCTTTGCGGTTCAGGCGCGCGACGCGGACGCTCGTACGACCCGGCATCGCCGTCTATGGGACGGTCGAGGAGATCGCCGCCGACACGGACTTCGAATCGGAGGACGATGGTCGAGCGTTGGATGCGCAGGCATTCAAGCCGGCGCTCAGCTGGCACGCCCGCGTAACGGGGGTCAAATCGTTTGCGGCGGGAGAGTCGGTCAGCTACCACCGAAGGTATATCGCCCGTGGCCCTGAACGGATAGCTGTTCTGGGGGTAGGGTACGGTGACGGCTGGCCGTTTTCGTTGTCCAATCGTGGCCACGTATTGCTACGTGGTCGACGAGTGCAAATTCGCGGTTCGGTGTGCATGGACCTTACCATGGTCGATGCCACACCTTTCCCGGATCTCGAGGTCGGCGAGATCGCGACGCTGATCGGCCGCCAGGGCGACGAGGTCCAAACGGTGGCAGCTGTTGGTCGTGAGGCGAATCTGATGAGCTACGCGATCTTTACCGGGATATCCGAGCGAGTGCGTCGGCGCTACAACCGGGGGTCACAAGATGACGGACGGTAAGTTTCGTGAGCGCCGCTCAGCTTTTAGCGACGAAATGGCGTCGGGCGCGGAGACACCGAGCGAGGTTTGGGAAGCTCCGCCCGAGCCGATCAGGGATGAAGTCGTCTCCCGGGATCCGATCGATCACATCGAGCTGCCGGAGCCGTCGTTTCTAGAAATCGTGCAGTACTTGGCGCTTCAGGCGATGCAGTTCATGGGCGACATGCCCATCGGCGCGGATGGGGAGCGAAGAGTGTTGCCCGATCAGGCTAAGCACTTTATCGATCTGCTCGAGATTCTGCACCACCGTACCGAGGGCAACCTCTCAGATGCGGAGGCCCAGATCCTCGAGCAGCTACTGGCCGACCTTCAAGTTCGCTTTCTTCAACTCAGCCCCTGACAAGCCGAGTGAAGCCCGACAGCCTAGAGCAAGCCGCCAGGACGGCACAGGACAGGGCCTATGCGCCGTACTCGGGTTACTACGTCGGGGCCGCTCTGGAGGCCGACGACGGTCGCGTGTTCCAAGGCTGTAATGTCGAGAACTCGTCGTTCTCGGTCACTTGCTGCGCCGAGCGGGTAGCGCTGTTTTCGGCGATCAGCGAAGGCGCACTGGCTTTCAAACGCCTAGTGGTCAGCGCCAATGGTCGCATGCCATATCCATGCGGGGCGTGTCGTCAAGCCTTGAGTGAGTTTGCCCCCAATTTGCCGGTCACGGTGATCGGCGATGATGGCGAGAAGCACGAGTTCACGATGGGTGGGCTCCTACCGCACCCGTTTTCGCTTGGAGGAAAGACGGCATGAAGATGGGCCGCGTAGTGGGAGCCGTGGTGGCGACCCGAAAAGACGAGAAGCTAAGGGGACTCAAGCTTCTCCTCGTTCGCGACCTCGACATCGAGCTTGAGTTTCAGTCCGGATATGTCGTTGCGGTTGACGCCGTCGGCGCCGGCGCTGGAGAGGTGGTGCTTTACGCGACCGGCTCTTCCGCGCGACAGACTGAGCTGACCGATGCGCGACCGGTGGACGCGGTGATCATGGCGATCGTCGACGAGTACGACATCGGCGGGGACGTCACTCGAGCCTGAATGCATTTCAAAACGGCGTCCGCGATAGGGCTGCTCATCGCGGCTCTTGCCTGCACCGACATCAGTCGCAGTCCGGTTGGAGAGGAGCTCCTCCCTCAAGGCGTTCTCGACGGTGAGCTCGAACTTGTGGTCGTAACGGATTGGGACCTCGCCGTCGACTACCCGATTTTTCCATCCGATCGAGGCGAATCGGATCGATTGGTTTCGGCCTTCGAGTGGTCCGAGGCGCCAGGGTTCGAAAGCCGGCCGGTCTTCCGATTCTCACTGGCGGCCTTTGATTCGTTGCCGACCGAGTCCGTGTTCCTGAGCGCCAACCTTAAGCTGGTCTTTGCGCCAGCTCTCGCGGTACCAGTGTCTTTCCAGGTGCATCGTGTGACGAGTGAATGGGATGAGGCGACGGCCGATTGGGATCGTCGCGATCTCGGTCTCGATTGGACCACGGCGGGTGGTGACGTGGACCCCGAGCCGGTGGTCGAGTTCACGATCGCAGCCGGGGAGACAGACTCGGACTCGGTGAGCGTACCGCTTCCGCCATCGCTGATCGAGGATTGGGTGTCGGGCGTGGTCACTAACGAGGGATTGTTGCTCATCCAGCAGACGCCCGGAAGCGCAGTGCAGTTCGCTTCGAGGGGGTTTGGCGGCAGCAACCCGCTCGGACCACGACTCGAGATCGAGATCCAGTTGGGTGAGCCCGGCAGTCCGGTGGAGCTATCCGTTTTCCCAGTCGTTGAGGATACTTTTCTGCCCATCGATCGCGACCCGTTCGAGTCAGACGGTTTAACCATCGGCGCTGGTGAACCGGTTTCCCGGGCGGTGCTCATTCCCAACCTCGATCAAGTGCCAACGGACGCTGCGATTGTCGATGTGAAGCTTATCGTGTCGGTCGAACGAGCACGGATCCCAGGGGACTCGCTGAGTTTTCTGGCTAATCAGGTCGTGAGTGAGTTTCTCGGCGAGAAGACGATCCTGGCCCCAGCAACAGGAACCAGCATCCTGGGGCTGACGACGGTGAGCCGTGACTTGTTGCCGGTGGATTCTCTGGTCTTTGAGTCGAATCGGTTGAGAGCGTTGGTGCGGCTTTGGCTGCGTGACCCGGAGACGAATAGAGGGATCGCGATTAATGTGCTGGAGGAGTCGATCGGTTTCGGTGGAGTTACTGTCTTCGACCCGTTGTCACCCGTGGAGTTGAGGCCGCGTCTGAGGTTGGTCGTCTTGCCCGAATCGGACCAATGAGGCGCTCCGTGAGTCGCTGGCCTCGTGTGCGACCGTGTCTGATTGGTTTCGCGCTCGCGAGCGTAGCCGTGACGGCACCACTCGCGGCGCAAGAGAGCGTTTTCAACCTGAGCGCTTTTGGCCTCCCCGCTAGTGGCGAAAGTATGCGCGCGCGCGGGATGGGTGGGGTTACAACGGGGCTACCCGACGATCTCTTTTCGCTCGAGAACCCGGCCCTCGTGGCGCGTGCCGAGCGGGCTGGTTTCTACCTTTCGCTGTTAGGCCAGGACTCCACAGTCGAGAATTCCGAAGTGTCGCACAGCTCCGATGACGTTGTTTTTCCCATGGGTCAAGCGGTGTTCCCCGCTTGGTATAGCACCGTCTTCTCCATCGGGTACTATCAGTTTGTCGACTTCGATGCGGCACTCGAGTCTACGGTTGTTTTTGAAGGAGACACCCTGCCCGTCGCGCTCGACTCCGAGGGCGGGCTATTTGTACTGGCGCCGGGACTGTCGTACGTGGTTAATGAACGGACCAGCATCGGCGCATCGTTTGACGTCTATCTGGGGTCGAGAGAGACGATTCGCTCGGTGCAGAGGTTCGATTTGGGGGGCGTGTTCGCGACCACCAGCGACAGCTTGTCACGCGGGTTCGACGGTCTGGGGGTTACCCTTGGAGTCGAGCAACAGTTCGGCCGGGGCACGCGCGTCGGCATCGGGTACCGATTGCGACCGACGGTTTCGAGTGAGATCACCGAAACAATCGAAGAAGTCGAGATCCAGCGTGAGACCGATATCAATTTGCCGAATGCATTCTCGGTGGGGGCGTCGACCCAACTTGGCGAGCAGCTCCGGGTGGCCGGCGTATTTCGCCGTTCGGGTTGGGAAGAGTTCGAGATCAACGACGTGCCCCAATCGGATACAGCCGATTTTCTCGAGTACGGTGGTGGGGTCGAGTACACGCCCGCGGAGCGGCGGCTTCTTATCGGGCCCGGGGCCCCGATACGGTTCGGCATGCGGTGGCGACAGTTGCCAATAACGATCGACGAACAAAACGTGAACGAGTGGACGTTTAGCCTGGGCCACAGTCGGCGGTTCGGGGACCGCAGCCGGGTCGACTTCCTCTTTGAATACGGTCGCCGTGGTTCGCTCGACGATATCGGTTTGACAGAGCGCTACGTGCGGCTGGGTTTCGGAATCGGCGCATTCGAGCAGTGGCGGCGAAGGCGTTCGTAGCCTAATCTTGCGCTCTTCGTTCTCCACTCTACCAACACCAATTCGGCGTGTGGCATCACCCCGCGAACGGGGCGCGTGAGGGACAATGCGGCATAGACTCAAGATCCGGTGGGCGATCGTGGGAGTCGCGGTTTTGGCCGGGCTCTGGTACCTGTGGCCCACTGTTCGGTTCTACTCGATGCCGACCCAAGAACGCCAAACGCTCGAGCAAGACGATCCCAGTGGTTTTGAGAGACTCAAGGGCTCCGCGGTCAAGCTCGGCCTCGACCTGCAGGGGGGAATGCACCTTGTCCTCGAGCTTGACGACACCGAGCGGGCGTTTACTGGGGATGAGCGTCGCGACGCCGTCGATCGGGCGCTCGAGATCATTCGCAATCGAGTCGACCAATTCGGCGTATCGGAGCCGCTGATTCAGAAGATCGGGGACGATCGCATCATCGTCGAACTGCCTGGGATCCAGGACGAAACGCGAGCCAAGGACCTCGTGCAACGGACTGCGTTCCTGGAGTTTCAGCTGATCGCCGAAGGTGCTTTGGTGACGGATCAGATTCGAGCCGTCGACCGAGGACTCGCCGGTCGTGACACCGACATCGAGCCATCGACGGAAGCCGCAGTCCCAGATACGACCGCCGGGGAATCGGAGGACACCCAAACGCTGGAAGAGTTCTTCGACCAGGACGGGTCCGACGCGGTTCCAGTTCAGGACGGCACCGATGACGGACGTTTCTCGACGCTCATGCAGACCGAGCAAATAGGCGCCGACAAGTTCAATCTGCTAGTCGAGGAAAACGACGTTCCGACCGTTCGGGTAATTCTGGCTGACTCGATCGCGATGGCAGCCGTCGATGACCGCTATGAGTGGCTTTGGTCGGGCCAGTCCAGAACGTTCGCCGACGGTCGCACGTATCGGACGCTGTTTTTAGTGGTTGTGGAGCCCGAGATGACTGGTGAGGCTATCGCAACCGCCTCCGCGGGTTTCGATCCTCAGTTCGTCAGTCAGCCGATCGTGACGCTCGCGATGACCGGCGAAGGGGCGTCAACGTTCGGGGATGTGACCGGGCGGCACGTCAACGAGCGGTTGGGGATCGTGCTCGATAACGTGGTCCGGATGGCGCCCAACATTCGGCAGCGGATTAGCGGTGGACGGGCCCAAATCGAGGGTTTTGACTCGATCGAAGAGGCTCGTGACATTGCCATTGTGCTCCGCGCAGGTGCGCTGCCGGCGCCACTCGTGATCATTGAGGAGCGCACCGTCGGGCCTTCGTTGGGCGCGGACTCGATCGAACGCGGGCGTCGCGCCGGGCTACTCGGACTTGTCGTTGTGGCGCTGTTCATGATCGCTTACTACCGGGTCTCGGGGTTGGTCGCGAACCTGGCGTTGGTGTTCAACATCGTGCTCATCCTGGCGGCCTTGGCGGCGTTCGGCGCGACGCTGACGCTGCCCGGAATCGCCGGTTTGATCCTGACCGTGGGTATGGCGGTCGACGCCAACGTGCTCGTGTTCGAACGAATCCGAGAGGAACTCGACTTGGGAAAGTCTGTTCGAGCTGCCATAGATGCCGGCTACGACCGCGCGCTGGTGACGATCCTGGATGCTCAGATCACGACGTTGATCGCGGCTGCGGTCCTGTTCCAGTTCGGCACCGGGCCGATCAAAGGGTTCGCGGTGGTCCTCTCGATCGGAATCCTGTCATCGATTTTCACCGCCGTGTTCGTTACGCGAACGGTGTTTGAAACCTGGACCCAACGGGCGACCGCGAGTCGCCTCAGTATCTGACCATGCTCCGGCTGTTCAAGAACGCAAACTACCCTTTCATGCGGTGGCGCCGAGCCGCATTCGCGATCTCGTCCATCGCGATCTTGGCCGCGGGCGCGTCTATTGCGATGCGCGGCGGGCTGCGGTACTCGATTGACTTCACCGGCGGGACGCTGATACAACTCGATTTCGAACAGCCCGTAGAGGTTGGAATGTTGCGTGGCGTGCTTGCATCGTTGCCAGGGCTCGCGTCGAGTGAGGTGCAGCGTTTCGGTGACCCCTCCGATGTCGTGATTCGAGCTCAGGTACCGCCTGGAGAGGAGGAAGACTTCGGCCGGCGGATCGAAGCCCAGCTGAGACAGTCCCCAGAGCTGCAGGATCGCTCGTTCACCGTGGTTCGCACGGAAGCGGTGGGGCCGAAGATCGGGGCCGAGCTCAAGGGTCAGTCGGCGCGCGCTATCCTCTACGCCCTGATCCTCATTCTGATCTACATCGCCATCCGATTCGAGCCGAAGTTCGGAGTCGCGGCGGTGATCGCGACGGTTCACGATGTGATCCTATCGATCGGTGCCTTCTCGTTGATCGACAAGGAAATCTCGCTGGTGGTGGTGGCCGGTTTCCTGACGATCATCGGCTACTCGCTCAACGACACCATCGTGGTGTTCGACCGTATTCGTGAGGATCTCCGATCGATGCGGCGCGAGCCTTATGAGACGGTCGTCAATACGGCTGTCAACCAGACCTTATCCCGGACGGTCATCACCTCTGGAACAACGCTGAGCGTCGTACTGTTCCTGTTCTTCATGGGTGGCGGCGTGATCCACGATTTCGCATTTGCACTGCTGATCGGCATCATCATTGGAACGTACTCGTCGATTTTCGTCGGTGCGCCGCTGTTGGTCGAATGGAAGCGTTGGATCGAAGATCGAGGCGATACGACTCCAGCGTCAAAGACCAAGAAGAAGCCCCAGACCGCATCGCGGGCGTGACTGCGCCGGCCTACTTCGACACTCACTGTCATCTCCAGGATCCGGCATTCTCCGACGACCGGGCTGCAGTGCTCGCTCGCGCGAGGGCGGTCGGAGTCTCGGAGATCGTCGCGATAGCCTCAACCCCCGCCGACGCAGAGGAAGCGAGAGCGCTGGCCGGCGAGGCCACCGATCCCAGCCTATGGTTCAGCGCGGGGCTGCATCCACACGAGGCGTCGGCCTGGGAACCGGCCACCAAACAGGCGATCGAGCGGCTGCTCGACGCGGGTGCGGTTGCGGTCGGCGAGATCGGGCTCGACTACCACTACGACAATAGCCCGCGGGAGATGCAGCGCCGCGCGTTTGCCGAACAGCTGGCGTTGGCCTGCGAGCGGGATCTTCCGGTGGTTGTCCACTCGCGTGACGCCGAGGATGACACGCTGGTGGTGTTGGCCGAGTCGGACATCGCCCCGGACCGCGTCGTCCTGCATTGCTTCAGCAGCTCGAAGCGGATGCTTGATTGTGGTGTCGAGCGCGGGTACTACGTTTCGTTCTCGGGCATGATTACGTTTCGATCGTTTCCGGCTGCCGAGCTCGTGCCGAGGGTCCCCGAGGAGCGATTGCTGGCCGAAACCGACGCGCCGTACCTGGCGCCCATTCCGCACCGCGGCCGACGCAACGAACCGGCCTACGTGGTAGAGACGGTGGTCGCGCTGGCGGAGTTGCGCGGAGCCGACGCGGGTCACCTGGCGGATCGAACACGACGCAACGGGTTCGCCTTTTATCGCCTCGCGGGGTGGGACTAGCGAGCTTGTATCGGCTCGGCGGCAGGTCTAAGTTTTTTGGTGCCGCTTACGGAAAGGAGATCAGGTGAAAACGGTTCACGCCATCGCTGAGCTCTTTGGACGCTCGCCGTTCGGACCACTCGTTGGCCACACTCAGAAGGTTCACGAGTGCGTTCGGGAGGTGAAACCGCTAATCGAGGCTTTTCTGCGAGGAGACTACGACGAGGTCCAACGGCATTACGACCGGATCTCGCACCTCGAGCACGAGGCCGACGTCATCAAGCGCGATATCCGAGTCCATCTTCCGAAATCGCTTTACCTGCCGGTCAATCGTGCCGACATCCTCAAGTACCTCAAGGAACAAGACGCGATAGCGGACACAGCCGAGGACATAGCGGTTCTCTTGACGATCCGACGCACGGAGATTCCGACGGTACTGCACGACGAGATCCTGCTACTCACAGACAAGGTCATCGAAACGAGCGATCTGCTCGTTAAAGCGGCCAGCGAGTTGGAACGCTTGCAAGAGTCCGTGTTCCGTGGCAAGGGCGCGGAACAGGTAGTTGAGCAGATCACGCAGGTCAATCAGGGCGAATACGAGGCCGACAAGGTCCAAACGCAGGTGTCGCGTCACCTGTACGAGGTCGAGAATCAGCTGGATCCGATATCGGTCTACTTCGCCATGAAACTCTTCCGGCTCCTGGGAGAGATCGCCAACCACGCAGAGAACACCGGGGACAGCCTGGACATGATGCTGTCCAACCAGTAGTCCGGAGGCGGATTTGCTGACCTTTATCGTGCTGGCGCTGGCCATCGGCCTCTTTATGGCCTGGAACATCGGCGCCAACGATGTCGCCAACGCGATGGGCACAAGTGTGGGGTCAGGAGCGCTGACCCTCAAGCAGGCGATCCTGGTGGCGGCGGTGTTCGAGTCTGCTGGTGCGATACTGGTCGGGGCTCACGTCACGTCGACGATCAAGGGTGGAATCCTAGCGCCCGAGTTGTTCACCGATACCCCTGAGATCTTCATGTTCGGGATGGCGGCAGCATTGCTGGGAGCGGCGATCTGGCTTCTGATCGCAACGGTCCTCGGTCTCCCGGTGTCAACCACACATTCGATCGTGGGCGCGGTCGTCGGTTTTGGCATCATCGCGGTGGGCTGGGGGAACGTCAACTGGGGGACGATGACGTCGATCGTTCTGTCGTGGGTCGTGTCGCCGCTTTGTGGCGGCCTTATAGCATTCCTGACTTTCAGGTTCATCAGCCGCAAGATCATTCTCGCCGATAGCCCGTATGATGCCACGGTTCGATGGACGCCCTATCTGGTGGCGATGGTCGGGTTCACGCTCAGCCTGTCGATCCTCTACAAGGGCCTCAAGAACCTGAATTTGGATCTCCCGTTCTCTGTCGCGGGGCCGGTATGCTTCGCGATCGGTGGCGTCCTGGGGCTCTCGATGCGGGCTTGGGTCAGGCGCCGGCATCGACCAACCGGTTTCTCAGTCGTCGCTGTCGAGCGGCTGTTCGCTGGATTGCAGGTTATCACCGCGGCTTATGTCGCGTTCGCCCATGGAGCGAACGACGTCGCGAACGCGATCGGTCCCTTGGCGGGCATCATGCAGGTCTATCAGGAAGGCACGCTAGCCGCCAAAGCCCCGGTGCCGATTTGGATCCTCGTCTTGGGGGGTGTCGGGATCGTGCTCGGGTTGGCAACCTACGGATACAAGGTCATCGGAACGGTCGGCCACAAGATCACGAGCATGACGCCAACGCGCGGTTTCTCAGCCGAGTTTGGAGCCGCCACCACCGTGCTCGCGGCGTCGCGGCTCGGACTTCCGATCTCCACCACCCACACGCTGGTCGGCGCGGTCATCGGGGTGGGGTTTGCCGGTGGGCTGGCAGCGCTTAACCTGCGGGTCATTCGCAACATAGCGACGAGCTGGATTATCACGATTCCAGCCGCGGGGTCGGTTTCCGTGGTCGCGTTCTACGCTCTCAAGTACCTATTCGGGTGAGACTAGGATGAAATCCGATATTCAGATCGCCCAAGCTGCAACCTTGCAGCCTATTACCGACATCGCCTCAGAGCTGGGGCTCGGGTCGGCCGAGATCGAGCCCTATGGCCATCATATCGCCAAGGTCAGACTCGAAGCCCTAGCGGAGCGGTCGGCCAAGGGTCGGCTGGTTCTGGTGACCGCTATCTCGCCAACTTCGGCCGGAGAGGGCAAGTCGACGGTGTCGGTCGGGTTGGCCCAAGCCATGAATCGGTTGCAGAAAAAGACCGTTCTGTGTCTGCGCGAACCGTCTCTCGGGCCGTGCATGGGGATCAAGGGTGGAGCGGCCGGCGGTGGATACTCGCAAGTGGTCCCCATGGAGGAGATCAACCTCCACTTCACCGGCGACATCCATGCCGTTGGTGCGGCCAACAATCTGTTGGCTGCGATGATCGACAATCATCTCCACTTCGGCAACGCGCTCGGTTTGGACCCGCGGCAGATCTTGTGGCGGCGAGCGGTGGACATGAACGACCGCGCGCTGCGCGGGATCGTGGTCGGGTTGGGAGGTCGAACCCACGGAGTGCCGCGCGAGGACGGGTTCCTGATTACCGTCGCCAGCGAGGTGATGGCGATCCTCTGCCTGGCCGATAGCCTCGAGGACCTGGAACGCCGGATGGGTGACATCGTCATCGGCTACACGTACGACGGCGAGCCGGTGCGCGCGCGGAGCCTCGACGCCGCCGGAGCGATGACCCTGCTGCTCAGCCAAGCGCTCAACCCCAATCTGGTGCAGACACTCGAGGGGACACCGGCCTTCATTCACGGGGGCCCGTTCGCCAACATCGCGCACGGCTGCAATTCCTTGCTGGCGACGCGAATGGGCCTCGCACTCGGGGAGTATTGCGTGACCGAAGCCGGGTTTGGTTCCGATCTTGGGGCCGAGAAGTTCTTCAACATCAAGTGTCGCTACGGAGGGCTCAAACCTGACGCGGTCGTCGTCGTGGCAACGATCCGAGCACTGAAGCGCAGCGGTGGTGCGGCCACCGACACGCTCGCCGAAGAAGACCTCAGCGCGCTCGAGGTAGGCCTTACCAATCTGGCGGCGCACTTGGATATCGTCGCCCGCTTTCACGTCCCCGCTGTGGTAGCGATCAACGTGTTTGCCACCGATACCGAGAACGAGTTGGCCCGCATTGAGGCCTTCTGCGATCACCTGCGTGTGCCCGCCGCTCGGACGACCGTCCACGCCGACGGCGGCGATGGCGGCCTCGATCTAGCCGCTCGCGTGGTTGAGACAGCCGAAAGCGGCGAGGCTCAGTTCGAGCCGCTGTACCCGGTTGAATGGCCGATCAAGCGGAAGATCGAGACGATCGCGAAACAGGTCTATGGTGCTGGTGGGGTCGAGTACAGCCGGGCGGCAGAGCGGAGCATCAAACGGCTGCAAGATGTCGGTCTGGGCGCCTTGCCGGTGTGCGTCGCCAAGACCCAGTACTCGCTGTCGGACAACCCGACCCTACTCGGCCGACCCAGCGACTTCAAGATCTCGGTAACCGACGTGCGACCGTCGGCCGGGGCTGGATTCTTGGTCGTTGCCACGGGTGATATCATGATCATGCCTGGTTTGCCCCGACACCCTGCAGCCGAGGCGATGCGGGTGGACTCGGACGGCACCGTTCACGGTCTTTTCTGATTCGGTCATCGAGAGGAGAGACGCCATGTCGAACACGACCATAACCGCTTCAACCGCGCCGGGAGCGCTCGGTCCATACAGTCAGGCGGTGGTCGCCGGCGACTGGGTGTTCACCGCCGGCCAGATCGGGTTGGACGCAAGTGACGGAACGCTGAAGGAGACGATCGAAGGCCAGACGCTCCAGGTGCTGGAGAACCTGACCGCGGTGTTGGCGGCGGCCGGCGGCGACTGGCGAGATGTAGTCAAAACAAGCGTGTACCTTACCGATCTGGCGGACTTTGAAGCTTTCAACGTGGTCTATGCCGAGGTCGTCAAGGAACCACTGCCAGCGCGCTCGACCGTACAGGTTTCGCGCCTTCCCAAGGATGCACTCGTCGAGATCGATGCCATCGCGCACCTGAGCAGATGAACCTGACCAGCGAAGAGATCACCAAGCTGACGGAGAAGGTCCGGTGCGCCGGTTGAGCGTCGAAACTGGGTCCGGAGGACCTTCGTGACGCACTTGAGATGATGCCCCGACCGCCGACCGACCCCAACGTGTTGGTAGGTCACGACACGTTGGACGACGCCGGCGTGTATCGGATCGCTCCCGACCTTGCGTTGATCCAGACGGTCGATTTCTTCACCCCGATCGTCGACGACGGTTACGACTTCGGACAGATCGCCGCGGCCAACGCGTTGTCGGATGTCTACGCCATGGGGGGGACGCCGAAGACGGCTCTCAACCTGGTCTGCTGGCCGCCGGAAGGGCTGGATAACGAGATCCTGGGTGCTATCCTGACCGGCGGAGCCGACAAGGTGCACGAGGCCGGGTGTGCGCTGATCGGTGGTCATTCGATCCAAGACGAGGAGCTGAAGTACGGACTCGCGGTGACTGGCACCGCGCACCCCGATCGTATCGTCACCAACGCCGGGGCCAAAGTCGGCAACCAGTTGTTCCTCACAAAGCCGCTTGGAACCGGTGTTCTGACGACCGCGCTCAAACGGGGCGAACGTTCCGCCGCCGAGATCGATGTGGCGATTGCGACGATGAAAGCGCTAAACGGACCGGCGATCGCTGTTGCGCTTGAGTTTGGCGTCACCGCGGCGACCGACATCACCGGGTTCGGGCTCGGGGGCCACGCGGTCCAACTGGCCGACGCGAGCGGAGTGACGCTCGAGTTCGAGACCACCGAGCTACCGCTGTTCCCGGACGCTCAAGAACTCGCGTTGGCCGGCTTCATTCCCGCTGGTGGCGAGAACAACCAGCGATACTACGGGCCGCGAGTCAACATCGCGTCCAGTGTTGCAGAGGGTATGGTACAAATGGTGTTTGATCCGCAGACGAGCGGCGGGCTGCTGCTCGCGCTCCCCGGGGAGGACACGGATTCAGTGGTCGCCGCACTCCAGGCCGCTGGCTGTGGGGTGGCTCGATGGGTTGGACGGGTAGTGGCGCGTGATGAGCCGGCGGTGGTGTTGAGGTGACCGTCGCCGGCCCGCGCACGGTCCGCGCACCGCGCGGCACCGACCTGCGCTGCCGTGGGTGGCACCAAGAAGCCGCAATGCGGATGCTCATGAACAACCTCGACCCGGACGTGGCCGAGGATCCAGATCGATTGATCGTGTACGGTGGGTCGGGTCGTGCGGCCCGTAATTGGGGGTGCTTTGATGCGATCGTTCGGTCGCTCGAGCGACTCGCCGACGACGAAACTCTGTGTGTTCAGTCTGGAAAACCCGTGGGCGTGTTTCAGACCCATCGCTGGGCCCCACGCGTGGTGATCGCCAACGCCAATCTCGTGCCTCGCTGGGCGACCGCCGACGAGTTCCGCCGACTGGAGGCGCTGGGACTCACGATGTACGGTCAAATGACAGCCGGATCGTGGATCTATATCGGCACGCAGGGGATCGTCCAGGGGACCTACGAGACCTTTGCCGCCGTCGGCAAGCATCACTTTAGTGGAGCGCTCGAGGGTCGGTGGGTGCTGACCGGTGGTTGCGGGGGAATGGGGGGCGCGCAACCGTTGGCGGCGACGATGAACGGCGCCGCCTGTTTGATCGTCGAGGTCGACCCGGCACGCCTGGAACGCAGAGTGGCGAACCGATATCTAGACGAGATTACCGACGATCTGGACACCGCGCTCGATCGGGTGCAGGCCGCGACTGCCCGCGGTGACGCGCGTTCGATCGGTTTGATCGGCAACTGCGCGGAGATCGTGCCCGAAATCGTTCGCCGCGGAGTCGTTCCCGACGTGGTCACCGATCAAACGAGCGCGCACGATGCGCTCGAGGGGTACGTACCGGCGGGCCTGACGCTGGCCGAGGCGGCCGCGTTGCGGGCCCAAAACCCCGACGATTATGTCAGCCGGGCCATGGAATCAATGGCGACCCATTGCCGCGGCTTGCTCGATCTCAAGGCCGCTGGCGCGGTCGTCTTCGACTATGGCAACAACCTCCGCGGCCAGGCGCTCGATGCCGGTATCGACGATGCGTTTGAGATCCCGGGTTTCGTACCGGCGTACATTCGACCGTTGTTCTGTGAGGGCAAGGGACCGTTTCGATGGGTTGCACTCTCCGGTGACCCGGCTGATATACACGCCATTGACCGTGCGATCGGCGATTTGTTTCCAACCGATGAGCCGCTCCAGCGGTGGATCCGGCTGGCCGCCGAGCGGGTCGCCCTCCAGGGGTTGCCGGCTCGCATCTGCTGGCTCGGCTATGGAGACCGTTGGAAGCTGGGTGAGCGCATCAATGACCTGGTCGCGAGTGGAGCGGTCAAGGCGCCGGTCGTGATAGGTCGCGATCACTTGGATACCGGATCGGTGGCATCGCCGTTCCGCGAGACCGAGGGGATGATCGACGGCTCCGATGCGATCGCCGATTGGCCGATCCTGAACGCGCTGCTGAATACCGCCAGTGGAGCGTCCTGGGTGTCGGTCCACCACGGGGGTGGGGTCGGGATCGGCAACAGCCTGCACGCCGGTCAAGTCACTGTCGCTGACGGCACGGTTGAAGGCGCAGAGCGGCTCAAGCGCGTGTTGACCAACGATCCTGGGATCGGGATCGCTCGCCATGTGGATGCCGGCTACGAAGAAGCCCGCGCCGCGGCCGACGAGCGCGGCGTCCAGATTCCGATGATCGATCCGCAGAGATGATCGATTCCGCCGCCAACGGCGGCGATCTTCTGATCACGAATATCGGACAGCTCGTAGACCCGGGCGAAGGCGCTGTCTCCGCGCCGCTTGAGATCGTCGCCGACGCCTTCGTGTGGATCCGAGGGGGGCGCGTCGTCGCCGCTGGCCCGATGTCCGCCCTGCCTGGTGATGCCGCGGGCACCCCGGCGCTCGACGCCGGCGGTCGGGTAGCACTACCGGGGCTCGTGGACTCCCACACGCACGCTGTCTTTGGCGCCACTCGCGAGCACGAGTTCGAGCAGCGGCTGGCTGGAGCCAGCTACCAGGAGATCGCCGAGCAGGGGGGTGGCATCGGGTTTAGCGTGCTCGACCTGCGCGCTCGAAGCGAGGACGACTTGGTGCACCTATCACGGCCGCGATTGGCGGCCTCGGCCCGCTTCGGGGTTACCACCGTAGAAGTGAAATCGGGGTACGGGCTGGCCACCGAGCAGGAGCTCAAGATGCTACGCGTTGTGGCCCGGTTGGCGACTGAGCCACAGCTGCCTCGACTCGTCCCGACCTTTCTCGGCGCGCACGCCGTGCCGGTCGAATTCGCCGCCGATCGGGCGGCGTTCGTGCGATTGGTCGTCGACGAAATGTTGCCAGCTGTGGCCGCCGAGAGGCTAGCCGAGTTCTGCGATGTCTTCTGTGATCAGGGTGCGTTCACGCGGGACGAGGCAGAGATGATCCTTCGACGGGCGGCCGAGCTGGGTTTTGGGCTGAAGATCCACGCCGATGAGTTTGTGCCGTTGGGCGGCACGCAACTGGCGGTAGAGTTGGGGGCCGCCAGCGTTGATCACCTGGTGGCGGTGGACGACGTCGGCATCGCCGCTCTTGCCGAAAGCGACACCGTGGCCACGCTTCTGCCTGGGACATCATTCTTTCTGCGCCTCGATCGTCACGCGCCAGCCCGCGCATTGGCTGATCGTGGCGCCAACCTCGCGTTGGCGACTGACTTCAACCCGGGTACCTCGATGACCCAGAACCTGCTGCTCATGGTGGCGTTTGGATGTTGTTCGTTGGGGCTCACCGTCGGTGAAGCGCTGCGGGCGGTGACCCGCGGCGGGGCGTTGGCACTCCAGCGTATGGATCGCGGCACGCTGATGCCCGGCGCCGTGGGGGATGTCGCGCTGTTCGAAGTGCCAGACTATCGCCACTTGGCATACCACTATGGGATGAGTCATTGCGTCGTCACTATCAAGGGTGGGGAAGTCATCTGGCGGCGCGCCGAGGGCGGATCCAGATTTCCAACATGAGCGCCATCTGGAAGGACAAACACGATCGCCCCTCGCGGCATCCGGACCCCGATGCGGCGATCGCCGAGTATCTCGAGCAGTTGCGGCAGGCGGACATCAGCGGGACCCGCCCTCCGGCCGGGGCTTTGAACGGCCTCGGAGATGCTCACCTCGACACCGACGACGTAGCCTCGGCGGTTGAGTACTACCGCCAGGCCGCCGAGGCGTACGCCGAGGACGGTCGCCTGGACCACGCAATTGCGTGTTGTCAGAAGATCCGCCGCTATGCACACGACGACCTTCAAGTGGGGTTGCTTCTAGGTCGGTACTACGGGATCAAAGGGTTGGTGGCTGACGCGCTGATCGAGCTCAAGAACCTCGTCGAACGACAGAAAGGTGCTGGCAACATGAGGTTGGCGTTGGAGGGTATGCGCGAGATCGTGACGCTCGAGCCCGATCATCCCGAGCATCGCGAACGCTTGGCCGACCTGAGCCTGGCCGATGGCGACCCCGCGACCGCGAGCGAGGCGCTCGCGGCGGCGCTCGAGCGATACGAGACGGCCGGTGAGGAGGCCGCCGCCCATCGCGTTCGACGGCGGCTTGAGGATCTACAGACCGATGCGTTCGTCGCGCCAGAGGCACCGCCAAGCCCGGTCAAGCCCCCACCGCGAGCCAAAGGGTTGAGAGTTGAGGCCGAGCAGTATCGCTCGGAAGGACGTTGGATTGAAGCGATCGAGGCCTACCGCCGGTTGTCCGAGAGAGGCCAGATCAGGGGCTCGGACTTTGACGCGTGGTCGGAGTGCGCTCGACAGAGCGGTCGTGCGGCGAACGTCCTTGAGTCGCTGTCTGCAGCTTCGCGTTGGCACCTCGACGCCGGCAATACTGAGGCTGCCCGGCGCTCGGCGGAAGAGATGCTGCTGATCGATCCCACCAACGAAACCGCTGCCGAGATCCTCCAGTGGGTTGGGGAAGATCGCTCCCCACGGTAGTTTTCGGCCGCACATGACTCGTCTAGAAAAAACCGCATCCCGTGCGCGGGGAAAAGAGTTTCTCGAGCGAGTGGAGACCGGCGTGTTGGTCGCGGATGGAGCGATGGGCACGCAGATCTACGAGCGAGGGGTGTTCATCAACCAGTGTTTTGATGCCCTTTCACTCAGCCGCCCGGACATGATTCAGGAAGTCCACGCCGCGTACGTCGAAGCCGGCGCCGATTTGCTGGAGACCAATACTTTTGGTGCCAACCGTGCCCGGTTGTTGGGTCACGGACTCGAAGATCAGGTCGTCGAGATCAACCACGCCGGTGTGCGGCTGGCTCGGGAAGCCAGCCAGAATCGGGCGTTCGTCGGTGGGTCGATCGGCCCGATCGGCGTGAGGGGCCAAGTCGCTGGCGACTACAGCATCGATGACATGCGGGGGATTTTCGCAGAACAGGTTCAGGCGCTGCTCGAGGCGGATGTTGACTTGTTGGTCGTCGAGACGATCCCCGCGATCAACGAGATGGAGGCCGCGCTGGCGGCGATCCGTGGGCTCGATGGCGACGTGCCGGTGGTGGCGCTCATGACGTTTGGGGAGGATGGTCGCATCCAGTCCGGCCAGTTGCCGGAGGATCTCGTGGGCCGACTGCTGGCCGCCGGCGCCGATCTGGTGGGTGCCAACTGTAGCGTTGGTCCCAAGCCCATGCTCGACTGCGTGGTCCGGATGCAGGACGGGCAATCGGTCAAGCTGGCGGCGATGCCCAACGCCGGGCTGCCACAATCGGTCGAGGGGCGGTTGATGTACATGGCGAGCCCCGAGTACTTCGGCAAGTACGCCAAGCGATTCGTTCGTGCCGGGGTCCGGTTGCTCGGCGGGTGCTGCGGGACAACCCCTGCTCACGTCCGGCAGATGAAGCTCGTGGTTTCGGGGTTTGTACCCGGTGCCCGGGTGATCGAGACGGTCGAGGTGTTGGAGGAGCCAATCGGACCCGGCCCCGCACCGGTCGCTACCGCTGGAAAGTCGCGATTGGCGAAACTGTTGGTCGAGGGCCAGAAGTTCGTCACTTCGGTCGAGTTGACACCGCCGACGAGCGCCGATCTGGAGCCGGTTGTCGGTGCAGTGGCTGAGCTCGAGGCAGCTGGCGTCGATGCGGTCAACATCCCCGAGTACGCTCGCATCTCACCGCGGGTGACTCCGCTGGCGATCGCCCGCGTTCTCCAGGAGCGCGTCAGCATCGAGACCATCATCCATTACTGCTGCCGGGATAGGAACCTGTACGGTATGCAGGCCGATCTTATGGCGGCTCGTGCGCTGGAGGTCCGCAACGTGTTGATCATCACCGGCGATCCACCAAAGGCCGGGGAGTACGCGGTGCCAACCGCGGTGTTCGACGTCGATGCGATCGGGCTGGTGCGAGTGGCGCGGGGGTTGAGTCGCGGCGTCGACGCGGCCGGCAAGCCAACCGGTATCCCGCTCGACCTGCATCTCGGCGTCGGCGTCAACCCGGGCGCGATCGATCTGGAGCACGAGCTCGAACGCTTCGAGCGCAAAGTCGCGGCGGGGGCTGAGTTCGCGATGTCACAACCGGTCTTCGATCCACGTCATTTGGAGCGGTTCATCGAACAGCTGGGTCGATCCCCGATCCCGATCCTGGTCGGAATACTGCCGCTGTTCTCCTTTCGAAACGCCGAGTTTCTTCACAACGAGGTTCCCGGGATGAACATCCCCGAGCCGATCCGCGAGCGGATGCGAGCTGCACGAAGCCGTGAAGAGGGCATGGCCGAAGGTGTGGCCATCGCTCGCGAAGCGTTGGACGGCGTGCGCAGCATGGCCGGCGTCGGTGGTGTGTACCTGATGCCCCCGTTCGGTCGATACGAGTTGGCACTCGAGGTGTTAGACGGGCTCCTCTGAGTCGGTGAGCGTCGACCTTCATACACACACGACTGTGTCCGATGGTGAGTGCTCGCCAGCCGACTTGGTGGCGGCGGCTACGGATGTGGGGCTAACCGCGATCGCGGTGACTGATCACGACGCGGTGGCGGCGATCCCGCTGGCTCGCGCCGCTGCCCCGCCCGGCTTGGAGGTGCTGGCGGGGGCCGAACTCACCTGCCAGGTCGGTGGTCGTGAGGCCCACATCCTGGCGTACGGCTTCGATCTCGATGAGCCGAATCTCGCCGCCGCGCTGGTGCGCTTCGCGCGGGGGCGCGAACAGCGCGCAGCACAGATCGTCGAACGGCTGAAAAACATCGGAGTCGACATCGAAATGTCAGACGTCGAGGCCGAGAGTCTGACCGGTACAATCGCCCGTCCGCACGTGGCGATGGCGCTCGTACGGCGGGGCCATGCCGCGTCGGTCGACGAGGCGTTCCGGCGCTACCTGGGCCGCCACCGACCGGCCTTTGTGGCCAAGCCGGCGCTCGAGCCGGCGGCGGCCTTCGATCTGGTCCGGGCCGCGGGGGGCGTGTGCGTTCTGGCCCATCCGGGCACGTTTAGGCGCGACGACCTGATCCCGCTCTTGGTCGAGGCGGGCCTGGATGGGATCGAGGCTCGACACACCGAGCACTCGGCGGCGAACACCCGACATTACGAGCAAATGGCGGCATCACTGGGACTGTTGGTGACTGGGGGATCAGACTTTCACGGTACGCCGGGTCATCACGGTCGGCTGGGAAGGCCGACGGTTCCGTACGCCTGGTACGAGGCGCTCATTGCCCACATACAGGACCGGCGTTAAGCTGGCAAACATGCCGCGCGGCGCCGCTCAGCAGGAAGTCGACCGCACCCGACCGTCGCTGACTGCGATTCAAGGACTCGTCCACGATGTGTTGGACGACGTGCTCGCCCACATGGGTGCGGTTCTTGAAGCCGACGTCCCGTTCATCAACGAGGTTTCGTTCCACCTGCAGCGGGTGCGCGGGAAGCTGTTCCGCCCTGCCCTCCTGGCGCTCGCCAATCGTGTCGAGGAAAGACCGGACAACCGTGAGGTAGCCCTCGGTGCGGTCATCGAGATCATCCATATGGCGACGTTGGTCCATGACGACTCGATCGATCGGTCGTCGATGCGGCGCGGACGACCTACGCTCAACAGTCGGTGGGGTCACAAGGTGTCGGTCATCATGGGTGACTACCTGTACTCGCGAGCTATGAGCGAGATCACTCGTATCGGTGATCTAGAGCTAATCGGGTTGGCTGCCCGGGTGACGAACGATCTCACGATCGGGGAGATGGTCGAGATCGCGCACCACGGCCAACTGGTTGAGGATCCGCGGCAGTACTTTTTCTTGATCGAGAAGAAGACCGCCAGCCTGATCTCGACGGCCTGTGAGATGGGCGCGGCGATCGGCGCGCCTGAGCAGCGCGAACCTCTCAAGGAGTACGGACGTCGGCTCGGGATGGCATTTCAGTTGATTGATGATCTGATGGACTACGGTGGGGAGCAGGCGGTCATGGGGAAGCCGGTCGGGACAGATCTGCGCGAGGGACAGGTCACGTTCCCGCTGCTGGCCGTGCTGCCGAACTTGTCGCCGGCCGAGAGGCGTGCTGTAAACGTGGTCTTCGAGCCACAGGAACAAGCCACCCCAGACGACATCCAACGCGTCGTCGAGCTCGTGCGCGATCGGGGCGGCATCGAGGCCACCCGTCGTATCGCCCGTGAGTACGCTGATCGAGCACGCGAGGCGCTCGAGGGGCTGCCGGCTACCCCGTCGCGAGAGGTCATGGATGCCGCCGTCGACTATGTACTGGCTCGGGATCGATAGCGACGTGCGTCTAGCTTCTACCGGCCATCCGGAGTAGGCGCCTCCGTGCACCGCAAGAACTTCAAGGTGTACACGGTGATTCTCACCTCGGGATTGCTAGCCGGCACCCTGGTCGGGGAGTTGCTGGCTCGATTCCTCCCCGATGGGGTAGCCAAAGGTTTCTTCACGACGTCTCTTAACGGAGTATTCGGGCCGTTATCGATCGACCTGGCGGCAGTCGCGCTCACGCTGGGGCCGCTGACCATATCAGTTAGTATTATGAGCCTGGTGGGGGTCGCTAGTGCGGCCTATCTGTACCGGGCGTTCTTCTAGCCGGCGAGCTCAATCGTCGAGTACGTGAAGGGGGAGTCATGTTTGGATCGATCGGAATGCAAGAGATCGTACTTATCCTCTTTATCTTGCTGCTGCTTTTTGGAGCTAAGCGGTTGCCGGAGCTAGGCGAGTCTTTGGGCAAGGGCATCCGCGAATTCAAACGCGGAGTGAGCGAGATCAAGGAGGATATCGAGTCCGACGACCAGTCAAAGGGCGGCGAGTAGCTAAGTCGTCCCCAGGATCTGGGCCCGGTTGTCTTCGACCCTGGCGCGTTCCCGGAGATCGTCGAACCAGGTCTCGAAGACCTCCCGCATCTTACCGACGCGCAGCTGACTGAGTAGCGACTCGCGCTCCCGTGCAAACGCTTCGGAATCGTACGGTTGCTTCTCCAACAAGCGGATGAAATAGAGACCCCGCGTTGCCTCGATCGGGCCGGCGAGCTGCCCCTGCGCGAGCCCGAACGCCGCTCCGGCTACTGCGGTGCCGCTCCCTATCCCGGTTATGTTGTTCAGCCGGGTGAACGAGTTGGACGCTCCCACCTCCAGTCCGAACTGTCGAGCCGCCGCATCGAGCCCACCGCCTTGTACCACGGCCTGGATCCCCGGCACCATCTCTCTCACGGCTGCCTGCTTCTTTTCGTGGATCAGATCGTTGCGCAGCGATTGCTCGACCTGCTCCAGAGCGATGTAGCCGGCTGGATAGCGGTCGTCCACCCGCAGAACATAGAACGCGCCGTCGTGTTCGAGGGCGCCGCTTACCGCCCCTGTGTCGTTGGTGAACGCGAACTCGGCGAGTTCTCGGGCGGGACCTATCCCCGGGATGACCAGGCTGTCCTCGAACAGCGGCGATTGGGTCGGTTCGACACCGTGTTCGGCGGCGACTGCTGAGAAGTCAGCCCCATCCGTGCTGGCATCCTGGGCGAACGCGCGAGCCGCCTCCCGAGCCGAATCTTTCGCCGATGTTGAAGGCTCGATCTGCAACAGGATGTGACGGGCTCGAAGCCGTGTGTCGCCGTCCTCGTTCAACCGGTCCTCGAGCTTGATGATGTGATATCCGAATTCGGTCAGCACAGCGGCTGAGACCCGGCCCTTTTCGAGACCCTGCACGGCACGCTGAAAGGCCGGCGCCATCGACGTCGGCGCGAACCAACCCAACTCGCCACCGTTATCGCGAGTTAAGACGTCGTCAGACTGGGCGCGTGCGAGCGCGGCGAAATCCGCATCGGGCTGCTCCGCTACACGAGCCAAACTGTCGGCACGGCTCTTTACAGCCGCCGAGTCGGCGGCCGAAACCTCCGGTCGATAGCTGACGTGCCGAATCTTGGCGCTGGGGTCGCGGTAGTGTCGCTCGCGGTTCGCCTCGTAGGCCTGACGAATCTCGTCTGCGGTGACGCTGATCTCATCGTCACTGACCAGCCGATTGGGATCCAGAAACAGGTACTGAATGCGAGCTCGTTCGTTCTGCGATCGATACGTCTCGAGCAGCTCGGCGTCGGTCACCGTTACGCCGGCCACGACCTGCTCCTGCAGCTTTTGCAGCGGCAAGTTGACTCTCAGTCGTGCTTCGTACTCGGCCCAAGTCGGCGCCAGCGCGGGGTCTGCCAGCGCGCGTTGGTACTTCTGCATGTCGAACTGCCCGTCGGTCTGGAAGGCCGGGAGATTGATCACGTCTCGAGGCGGGTTGCTGCGAATGAACTCGATGAGCTCAGTGTCGGTTACGCTGATGTCGCGGTTCGCGGCCTCGCGCTGCAGCAGTGCGAAATCGACGATGGCATCCCACGCTTCTTCCTCTAGCTGACTCTGCTGCTCCGCGGACAGGTCGCCATCGGGGGCCCGCTGCTGCGCCTGTTCATAGAGCAACCGGTACTGCCGCTGGTATTCATCGATCGAGATCTCGGCACCGTTCACTGAGCCCAGTTGATTTGGTACTCCACCACCGGCTCCCCGGCCCGAGAAGTCCATTCCCCATTCGAAGACCATCAAGCCGACGAAGGAGATAGAAACCAGGATCATGATGATCTTGGTCGAATCGCGAAGCTGCTTCATCATGTGAGGTATCGTCCTCGAGAAGGCGGAATCGGAAAACAAAAGCGAATATGCAAGAATACCGCCGCCTGAGTACCGCGTCGAGGAGCCTGGCGGTCGTTGCGTGGCGGATACCCGCTCCGTATACTGCTGTTCCGCATGGTTACGCGGCCGACCGAAGACCCTCCCGAAGGGGACCTCGCCACCACGACGCTGGCTGAGATCTACGTGCAACAAGGCTTGTACGAGCGCGCCGTAGCGATCTACCAGCGGCTCGCGACCCGAGCGCCGCAGGACTTGGGGGTCGCGGAACGAATCGAGGCGCTGATGGCAAAGATCGAGCGTGGTCGGGACGCCGATGAGCGATCCGGTACCTCACTGGCGAGCGAATCAGTCGGTGAGCCCGCTCGATCCCCGTCGGCGGAGCTAGCCGAGACGATCGAGGAGGACCAGGAATTCGAGCAGTGGCTCGGTCGCCGCTAGAGACGCAGAGCGAACCACTGTCTACACCGGCTGTCCGGCGGAACGCACTACGGTCCCGGCTCGAACCCATCGAGGCCTCCTCAATGCTCGTCACCAATCTCCCCGATATACGCTACTTGAGCGCTTTCTCTGGCTCATCAGGTGTGCTCATCGTGACCGCCGAAGGGCAGGATATTCTGCTGACCGATTTCCGCTACGCGGGCCAAGTCCGTGAGGAGGTCGATCCCGGGATTGAGACCGAGATACACAATGAAAGTGCGTTGTCCGCCGCCCGAAAGTGGTTGGCTCGGGAAAACCATGCCAAGGTAGCCTTTGAGAGCCGGTACATGACCGTCGCCGAGTGGACCAATTGGAAATCCGAAGGCGGACCCCCGCTGGAGGCCATCACCGAGTGGGTCGTGGAGCTCAGGATGAAAAAGTCCGAGCCGGAGTTGGCAGCGCTGAGACGAGCCGCCGAGGTGGCGGACCTGGCGCTGGCCGAGGTTCTGGACACGATCCAGCCGGGTGTGACCGAGCTCGAGCTGGCGTCGCGTCTCGATCGGGCGGTAATCGAGCACGGCGGCGAGCGATCGGCGTTCGAGACGATCGTGCAGTTCGGTGATCACTCGGCCCAGCCCCATGCGCGTCCGAGTCGACGGCTGTTGACCCGGGGCGAAGTTGTCTTGTTCGATTTTGGAGCCATCGTGGATGGGTACGCAAGCGATATGTCACGCACCGTGGCCTGCGGAAAGCCCGACCCGGAGCTGGCGACGGTCTACGCGATCGTGCTTGAAGCTCAAGAAGCCGCTCTGGATGGCTTTCATGTCGGACTGGCAGGTCGCGACGCCGATGCGCTGGGACGCGACGTGATCGAGGCGGCCGGGTATGGACCCCAGTTTGGACACTCGCTCGGTCACGGCATCGGGCTCGAAGTGCACGAACCACCAGGGATCTCGCGCCGCAGCGAGCATCGGCTGGAAGCCGATACGGTGGTAACCGTCGAACCCGGCATTTATATTGCAGGGCTGGGCGGCGTGCGCATTGAGGACGTCGTACGCGTAGGTTCTTCGGCGATCGAGGTTTTGACGAGCGCACCCAAAGACGAGTTCATCGTCCTCTAGCTTTTCCCCTTTCTCAGACATGGCAACCACCGCAGACTTTCGCAACGGCATGGTGCTCAAGATCGACGGCGACCTTTGGCAGGTCACGTTCTTTCAGCACGTCAAACCCGGTAAAGGCGGTGCCTTCGTGCGTACCAAGCTAAAGCGGGTTGATACCGGTCGGGTCGTCGACCGGACCTTTCGCGCTGGTGAGCGGGTCGAGGAGGCCAGGCTTGAGCGACGTCGTATGCAGTATCTCTACTCAAGCGATCATCATGCGCATTTCATGGATTCAGAAACGTATGACCAGCACGCTGTCAGTGAGAATCTGCTCGACGACCAGAAGTCGTTCTTGATGGAGAACACCGTTTGCGACGTGCTAATGCACGAGGGGGGGGTCATCGGCGTCGAGCTCCCCAACTTCATCGAGGCTGAGGTAGTCGAAACGGAGCCTGGTGTACGTGGCGATACGGCCACCGGCGGCACGAAACCCGCTCGGCTGGAGACCGGCGCTGTCATTCAGGTACCCCTCTTTGTCAATCGCGGCCAAAAGAT
>Ga0255057_10000062_pt1 | contig 56412 bp, 50 predicted proteins | sample Cases_109_6_MG_FD_189022 | JGI IMG/M metagenome (GOLD analysis project Ga0255057, IMG submission 189022) | Seawater microbial communities from Amundsen Gulf, Northwest Territories, Canada - Cases_109_6 | ecosystem: Environmental > Aquatic > Marine > Gulf | place: Canada: Northwest Territories... | reverse complement strand
CATCCGGAGCTGGGCGACGGCTACGCCGCCGCCCTCGTCAACTTCGGATTCATCGCCAACGCCGTCGTTACCACCAAAGAAGCCGCCGCCTCACTCAACTAACGGAACCGGGAAGCCACAGGTCGAGCTCGCCTGGGGCCGATTCTGTACGTTCCGAACGCCACGCTCGGTGACTACGGTCCCGGACTGGCTTTTCCCAAGCCCGATATCCGATGAAGAGACTCGATCCATGGGCCCATTCTGATCGCAAATCGAGGCCGATCTCTACAATCACGCCATGGCCGCAGGGAATCGGCGAATGAGAGAGGAAATGGTCAATCCGCTGCACGGGGAGCTCGAAGGTGGCGACGAGTTAGCTCGTTTGTTGTTGAATTCGACTGGCGAGGGGATCTACGGCGTGGATCTGGATGGGAACTGCACGTTCGCCAACCCGGCCTGCTTGCGACTGCTCGGCTTTGACAGCGACGCCGACCTGCTGGGGCGCAACATGCATGAGCTGGTTCATCACACGCTCCCCAGCGGCGATCCGTATCCCATGAGTGAATGCCGCATCTACAAGGCGTTTCGCGAAGGCAAGGGCGTGCATGTCGATAGCGAGATCATGTGGCGTGCCGACGAGACCAGTTTTCCTGCCGAGTACTGGTCCTACCCCATGGAACGGGACGGCGAGCTGATCGGCTCCGTCCTCACCTTCGTCGACATCACCGACCGAAGACGGGCTGAGCGTCGGCTTCGCGACAGTGAGGCGCAAGTCCGTTTGTTGTTGAATTCGACTGGCGAGGGGATCTACGGCGTGGATCTGGATGGGAACTGCACGTTCGCCAACCCGGCCTGCTTGCGACTGCTCGGCTTTGACAGCGACGCCGACCTGCTGGGGCGCAACATGCATGAGCTGGTTCATCACACGCTCCCCAGCGGCGATCCGTATCCCATGAGTGAATGCCGCATCTACAAGGCGTTTCGCGAAGGCAAGGGCGTGCATGTCGATAGCGAGATCATGTGGCGTGCCGACGAGACCAGTTTTCCTGCCGAGTACTGGTCCTACCCCATGGAACGGGACGGCGAGCTGATCGGCTCCGTCCTCACCTTCGTCGACATCACCGACCGAAGACTGCTCGAAACTCGGCTCCGTAATGAGCATGCCCGAGCTGAACGTCTCCTGCTCAACATCCTGCCGGCTTCGGTCGCCGAGCAACTCCAGGCTCGGCCCGGGCAGACTATCGCCGAGCATTTCGACGAGGTAACAGTGTTGTTCGCCGATGTGGTTGGCTTCACGCCACTGTCCGCCAGGCTCAGCCCCCACGAGGCCGTCGAGATCTTGAACGAAGTGTTCACCGCCTTCGATCGGCTTGCAGACAAGTACGGGGTCGAGAAGATCAAGACGATCGGCGATGGCTACATGGTTGTAGCGGGGGCCCCCGAGCCACACTCCGACCATTGTGACGCGATAGCTCGGATGGCCCTGGACATGCAATCGTGGGTCGCCAACCGCACGAGCGAGGATGGAATCCGGCTGCAGATTCGAATTGGAATCAACTCCGGAAGTGTGGTGGGTGCAGTAGTGGGAACCTCGAAGTTCAGCTACGACCTGTGGGGTGACACCGTCAACGTGGCGGCACGCATGGAGGCTCTGAGTGAACCAGGCCGGATTCATGTCGCCGATGGAGCATGGCAGCGCCTCAAGGAGGCGTATGTCTTCGAGGACCGCGGGCCGATTCTGGTCAAGGGCAAAGGCACTATGAACACATGGTTCCTCGAAGGTCGCTCCGAGGACTGAGACCAACCGCGAGGAATCACGGGTCGCCATTCATTGGTGCATACAACGCTGGCGTTCGAACATTTCGGCCGAGCAGGTTTCGTTCTACAGAGGGTGTTCGTCAGCCAGGAAGCAAGGCAGACCTGGTTATACGCGAGTCAATACCCGCATTTTGGGTCCGTCGAAACGAACCGGCCCGTTCCCTTCCTTTTGGGACTGTTGGTCTTTCATCGCGAGCGGCACGATGGCCATGGGTGACCGGGGCCGGTCAGGCCGCACAGAACCATTCCCAGCGAATGCCCTGGAACCACCACCACCACCACCGGTGCGCTCAATAACTGGTGTGACATATGCTGCTCAGTTTGAGGGCCGACTGGCGGATGCCGCCTCCCGTGCCAGGTGACGCGTCGGTTTCCGCTCTGCCGGACGCGACTGGGCTTCCTCATGATTCCGCGTCTCGGCACGTCGTCGGTGCGGTCTGCACTTGACCGTCGTGGCCAACCCTGCGGCCGCGAGCTCACTGGACATGTGTCGATCGAGACGCGGTCACCGGCCAGCGCCGAGGTCGAGACATTCCGTTACTAGGAGCTGGGCGACCAGGTGAGGGTCACGGGCGGGCAGTCCGGCCCTTGAGGCGACTCGGCGCAGCCAGAAACAGTCACATTGCCCTCGCTCGTCTCGACACCGATATGACCGAGGACGATGAGCCCAGAAGCGCTTGGCCACACGCCGTCGATGGCGACGTTGTCGAACATTGATTGGTCCTCGCTCACCAAGGTCCAGGTCACCCCATCGGGCGATGTCCAGATCACCCCTCGCTGCCGATTTTGATCTACGCCGGTGGCGATGAAACCCTCAGCAGTGGCGGCGAGAGAGTTGATCCTCATGCCGCTGTCCTCGTGCAGCTCCAGTCCGACTTCCCACTGCGAGCCGTCTTCTGAGAACAGCACGATATCTGAGCCGTCCACCTCGTTTCCATCGACGATCCGTTCCGGCAGTTGCCGATATGCGACGTACCCCCGGGGTCCACCCGCAAGCGCGTTACCCGGCGCACTGAAGATCACACCCCCCGTTAAGTGGGTCGGCACGCTCGCCCACGTCCAGGTGGTGCCATCCACCGCTGTCCAGAACCCGGGTTCGGGACCATCACCGACCGAGATCTCGCCGTAGGCGACAAGACCCCCGGCACCTGAGACGACAGCGTTGAGCTCGAACATCCGCCCGATCTGGGGCGGCTCGAAGTTCATCCGCGGAATACCCGTCCAGGTCGCTCCATCATCGGAGGAATACAACGGCGGGTCATTGAACTGCCGTTCTTCTGAGATTGGTTCATGCCCGAGGGAGGCCACGGCCAACAGCCGATCATCTACCACGGTTATGTCCCTCATGTTGGGTATGTCAAGACGGGATTCCACCCAGGTAACACCGTCCTCGGATACCCAGACAGGTGTCGGTGCGACAGAGCGATGCCCCACGGCCACGAGGCCGGGGCCTCCGGGTATCACCGCCATGATGTTGTCTTCACGCGAGCCGACGAAGGTCCGAGTCCATTCCACACCATCGTCCGACGCCCAGGTGACCGGCTGTCGTCTTTTGTCGGCAGTGGTGCCGACGGCATAGAGACGCCCGTTCCACTCGACGATCTCCGTGATGTGAAAAAACCGTTCGTTCCCGAACGCATCAGACGAGACATCGTGGCGTTGCCAACCTTCCGCGGCGAACGCCACAGTCGGAGCAGCGGGCGGCACGGGGGGTGCAGTCGTAGTCGGCGGCGAGGCCGTAGTCGAGGGGGTTTCGGGTAGCGTCGTCACGACCGTGGGGGGCGTGTCAATGACCTCTGATTCATTCCCGAGCAAAAGAATTGTCACCCCGAACGCCCCAATAAGCAGCACAGTGGCCACCCCTGCCGCCACCCCATAGAGCCACCTCGGTGGGCGCCGCCGCGGCTCGCCGAGACGGATCGGCCGCATCGGCTCCGACCCGGTCGGCTCGTGAAGGATCTCTTCGAGTTCCACTGGGGCGGACAGCGAACCAACGTAAACCGAATATTCGCGCAATTGTGCTTCTAGATTTACCGTCGCCTGGCACCTCCAAGAGCCGACTGCAGTTTCGCCAAACCTCGTGCCGCGTGAGTGCGGACCGTATCGGGAGACACCTTCAACAACTCGGCCACCTCGGTGTGCTGCCATCCCAGTCCGTGAACCAACCACACAGCGGTGCGCTGCTTCTCCGACAACCGCGCCAGGGCCTCCGGCAGGCCCGGCTCCCACGACAACTCACTAGACGGAACCGGCGGAAGTCTCACCATCGACCTTGCCGTACGCCGGGCCGCAGCACGCGCCACCCGATACAAGTAGCCAGCCGGGTTCTCCATCCTCTGAAGGCGCGCCCAATGCTCCAAGCCGTACACGAGGGCCTCGGCCGTCGCTTCCCGAGCGCCATCCAGGCCCCAGTGTCGGGATCAAAGCGTTCCGCAGGCGCGGCTCCACCTGTTCCACGAACTCCGTGAACGAATCCACTGTGGCCTTGTTCCGCAGCATCCGGTCTCCAACTTGTCTCTAACTAGTAAAGCCTCCAGTAACCCCGTACCGGGACAACTTTTTTTGCCACGAACCAAAAGTTGTCGCAGCAGCCCCGCCGTTGACTCGCACATAACCGCCCAGGGCGGATGCTGGCGTGCGCTTATCGTGATGTCGGGGTTCCATCTGACGGGCGATGATCCGTTCCTCGTTAGAGTCGCCGTACACGTCCGGGAGCGACATGGCACCATCATTACGGCCGATTGAACGAATCATCGTGCGCGAGCTCGACCGCGGTACCCCGCTGTCGGAGATAGCCGTGTCACTTCGGAAGCGGCCGGGAACGGTTCGCCGCATCGCCGCCATGGTCGATTTGATCCACGAGCTCGAGCTGGAGCGGGATCATGCCCGGACGACAGACGTTGACGGGATACGACCCATCGAGCGCTGCATCCGCGGACTCCGGGCGGAAGGGCAAAGCGTAGGCGAGGTCGCCTCGCGCGTGCGCCGCGGCGGCGATTACGTACGGCGAGTCGAGTCGTACATCCAGCTCAAGCAAGCCATCCGTCGTGAAGTAGCCGGTTAGCGTCCACCGCCGCTTTCCGGCTCATAAACACGCCAAACCGAAGCTACCGATTCGCACATACCCGGCTCCCTAGCGACTGAGAAGACCAATCGCCGGTCCGACGGCATCGAGGCTGTCTTCCGTGCCCGGCCAGAGCATCAGCTCAACCCGCGTCATGCCGATCTCACCGAACCGGGCAATGGTCTCAGCGATCTCGGCCGCCGACCCGGTGATCGGTATGCCCAGACCTGTCTCCTCGGCGCTGTGATCATCTGTGGGTTCGACGATCACGCCGACCGAGCGCCCCAGGCTGCCGGGGTCACGACCCACCTCGACACATGCCTCCTCGAGCCGACCCACCATGGGCTCGAACCATTCGGGCAGGCTGCTCTCGGTGGCAAAGGCACTCCAGATATCAGCGTGCCGTGTCGCAATTCGCATGGTGCGCGGTCCGTGGGCTGCCAACATGAGAGGAATACGGCCGGAGCGAGGACCACGAGGGCGGATTTCCAGCTCGCGTGCCCGGTGGTACTGACCATCCAGGGACACGCTCTTCCCGCGAAGGGCCGGAACGATGATCTCAAGTGCTTCCTCGTACCGGGAAACCGTCTTGTCCTCCGGATACCCGAAAGTGGCCCCTTGATCACCGGCGTGACCCGCCCCCAACCCGAAGAGGAAGCGACCGTCGCTGATCTCGTCGAGCGTCTCGGCGATCTTCACGGTGAGGCCTGGATTGCGATGGAGAGCGGATAGCACCCAGGTCCCGACGCCGATTGTTGAAGTGCTCGCTGCAACTGCCCCGGTCATCGACACGCATTCCCACCATCCGCGGGCGCCCGGCCAGTCCGGAACCCGCCACAACAGCTCATCGGCGATCCACACCGTGTCGAAACCCATCGCCTCCGCCTGCTGAGCCATGGTCTTGATAGTTGGCCACTGGGACTTCTCGCCCGACTGCGGCTTCTCGAGCGTCGGCAACACAAGGCCGATCTCCAAACGGCTCCCCGACATAGCGCCTCCCTTCGATCAGGGCAGCCCAACCTACTCGCCCACATTCCCGGCATGAGCAAGCAACGCAAAGGGGCCGCTCGGGCGGCACCCTGACGGGGGCCGGGATCGTCATACCAGAGCGGCGGCCGGTTCGCGCCTGGCAAGCCCGGTAGACAGGAATCTAGTGAGCCATCACGGCAGAATTTGGTAGGTCCACTCGGGATCGACCAACCACAGCCACCCGATAACACCAATGACCACAGCAGAAATACCCAGGATGCGTCGTTGAGTTGCTTCGAGGTCAACGAGGTGAACGGTCGCGGCAACCAGTCCGCCAACCGCAAGGACGGGAACGGCAATCCAAGCCACGATCCACAGGAAGTAGAGAAGGTCGGGGATGTCGAGATGGACGGTCTTGTCCGGCGACGGGACCGTCCAGGAATATACCCAGGCAATCACGGCCCCCGTGAACCACCACCTAGCACTCGGAATCTCTAACTCGCTCGTGCCTCCGAGACGTTCAGAATCGAGTGTGGTGGTCATCGTTCATCCTCTCAGACGCCTCGGCAGTATACAGACACCCCGACTCCGACATCCGGTTGAGCCGGCAAATGACAGCCCCCCTCGAGACGGTCGCCGGCGGATCATCGAACAGAGTCACCGGTGAGGAGTCTTGCCGGGTTGAGTGGTTGAGCCGGCTATTTGCCCCGGCCCGCCTGCTCTAGACGGGCAGGTGGAACCGCGTACACGACGAGAGTCTTGGCGAGCTTGTCGTGTAGGCCCTGTCGCTTCTCGTCGCGCGACGGTAATAGATACAGCACAAAACCGAAGAGAGAGATCAGCTCCCCTACCGTTACGACCCACCGAATCGCCGCCGATTTCCATCCGGGGGACTCGTTGTTAGTGGTAACCACCTTTATGCCGACCGACTTTTTTCCGACCGTCTGGCCGCGGACGGCAATCAGGCCAACTTCGTAAATAGCCCAGACGGCGGGGAAAGTGAGCAAACCCAGCCCCGACTCTGCCTCGAAGACATTCAGTGCGAGCAGCGTGAAGAAGATGTAGACGGCGGGTACGCCGATGATGATCATGTCGATGAAGCGTGCGATCGCCCGGGACCGCACGGAAGCCAGCTCGAATCCGGTCGGCGATTCTTGCGGGTCGGGGATTGGTGCCATCGTCTTGTCTCCACCCGACCCTAGCCCTCGCTCGCGCTCGCATCCGGCCGCCGACAGCGAGTCGGACTCGTGAAATCCTCATGAGCCACTTGGCTTTTTCGCCCCGGATCGGGCCCATGGGTGACTCGGCGGCGGATAAGAATGTTGAGGGCCCGCCAATAGGGCTAGGCGCGTTCAGTCTTCGATCTGGTATTTGATGCGTTTGCCCTCCTTGCCCGAGCCGTGGCCGTAGAAGCTCCACTGGGGAAAGTTGAAGTCGGAGGTGACCGAGGAAGGCAAACACACGACCGCCTCGAGGAAGGCCTCGAGGTCGGGCACGTTGTAGAAGTTGACCTCGTAGCCCCAGTTCACGAACTGATCCAGCAAGCCCCGGGGATCGGGCCGGCTCCAGTCGATCGAGAACCGGCTTATGCCCCAGGAGGTCAACGTCTCGAGCGTTCGATGAGCTTCCTCCGGTGCGGCAACGATGAGGGGTGACAGCCACCCGATCGGGCATTGCACGATGGCATCGGGGTGGGCGTTGCGGATGCGCCGGAACCCTTCTTCGCCCATATCCTCGATGTCGGCGTTGAACCAGAGACGGTCGTCCTGAAACCCGGCGTCCGCGACGGTTGCCAGCACCTCGTACAGTACGCCGGTGCCCCCCTTGAGGTCGAGCTTGATCCCCCTGCCATGCCGGTCGAGCGCGGCCATAGCCTGCTGGAAGGTCAGCCAGGTTTCGTCGGGCGACGCCGGTGTAGTCTCGAGGGAATCGTGCCGCAGGATCAGCTCGCCGGCGGGGTCCCGGATGACATCGACCTCGGCCCAGAACACCCCCGAAGCGATGAATTGGCGCAGGTTGGCATCACCGTTGACGCCGTGCCACACCAGCTGAACATGGTCGGGGAGCGCCTCCTCGTCGGGTACCAGCTCCGCCAGTCCATAGTCCTTGCCGCGTACGGTGCCGGAGGGGACCGGGGTGCCGCGGGACTCAAAAATCGTGTTGGCGTGCAGCAGCAGAATGCCGGTGCCCTTGGTCTCTTTGGCCAACGCCTTGAGCACAGAAGGCTCGTTGTCCATCATCGCGAACACGTGATGGCCCCGGGCCTGAAAGTGGCGCAGCCCGGCGATCTTGGATTGGGCGACGTCCTCTTCCCACGTGCCGGGGTTCATCACCAGCAGGTCATCGCTGAAGTGGACGTGGTGCTTTTCACCCAGTTGGTTCAGTGACTGCAGCGTAATTTCGCGTAGCTTCTCGGGTCTGCCGGTGAGCAGGCCGACGCTCGTTAAAGGCTGGAGCTGGAACCAGCGAATCATCGGAAAGACACGGGGAAAAGGCCGATGGGTCGCGAGGATGGTGTCCTCCTGCCACCTGCGCTCCTCGTACCACTCCTTCACCGGTTCCCGTTCGGATGCAGGCACCCGGCTGTGGTCCAGAAACTCCTCAACCCGGTTCTCGTGAACGGTGACGTCGGTGGGCTGGAGCCTGGTGAAGTACCCGGTCCCATGCTCCTCGTCGTACGCCTGGAGCACCGAGAGCACGTGGTAGCGCATGTCGATGATCGTGCCGTCGATGTCGGAAACGAACATCAGCGGCTCTCCCGGGTACTGGCGACATGCCAGGGCGTAGCAATCGGCGAGGGCCTTCATCCAGCTCATCTGGGGTGTTCCGGAATCACCGCGACCGTTCCCGTACGACCTCGAGCATGCGTGTGGGCCAGTTGGTCGTCAGAGAGGTGGCTCCCATGTCCATCAGTTCGGCGAAACGGGATTCGTCGTCGATCGTGTACGCCCACACGCCGATACCAACCTCGTTAGCCCGGGCGATGAGATCGGCGTCCACAAGCTCGTGGTGAACGTTGATGCCGACGGCACCAATCTCCTTGGCGACCTCGACGCTGTGGCGAATGACGTCGCCTGCCTCGGCGGGCTCGATCCCTTCGAGCAGCTCATCCGGGTTGAAGAGTGTGGTGATGCTGGCACTGATCGATGTCACGTTCTGTACGCATTCTACGCCGCACCCCGTGATCACGATATCGTCCGTCACACCTGCCTCGATGGTGGCCGCCGCTACGGGTGTCACGGCGGCCGGCGTTTTGGCATCGAGGTTCAAAGCCATGCGCCCGAGACACAACTCGAGTACCTCATTCAGTGAGAGAACACGCTCGCCGGCGAACTGCTCGCCCCGCCAACTTCCGGCGTCGAAGGCCTGGATCTCGTCCCACATCAGGTCCTCGACCAGCCCCGCGCCGGAGGTTGTGTTGTCGACGGCTGCCGAATGCATGAGCACAGGAACGCCGTCCCCGGTCACCCGTATGTCGACCTCCACCATGTCGACGCCTGCTTCGATAGCACTCTCTATGGCGAGTCGGGTGTTTTCCGGCAATGGGCCCGAATTCCCGCGATGGGCGACGACCTGGGTCCCTGGAGGCGGTTGATATGGCATGGTCTCCTCGTAGGCTCCGCTCAAGCCGGCCGATGTAGGCAGCAACCGGCCGTCAGGACCAGAGAAGAGACTGCTCGGTGTCGGGATCGAAGAATTGGACCTTCTCGGTGTTGAACTCGAGGTCGACGTTGTCACCGACCCGAACCCCCACCGCGGTGTCCACCAGCAACCGGAGCTCGGCGGTTCCGACCTGCACGACTACCAGGTCCTCACGTCCCAGCGGCTCGACGGCCAGGGCCTCACCGGAGGCGGTTCTCCCATCACCCGCCGACCCGGCGGTTGCCACGGCGATGTCCTCCGGCCGCAGACCCAGTATGACGGTGCCTCCGTGGGCGGCTGCCGGCTCTCCGCGATCGGCCGGAACGACCAGGTCGACGGCGTCGCTCCGAGCCCGGAAAACTCCGTTGTCACGAGTGACCTCCACGTCCATGAAATTCATCGGGGGATTACCGACGAATCCGGCGACGAACAATGTCTTGGGACGGTCGTAAAGATCGTCGGGTTTGTCGAAGGCCTGGAGTATGCCGGCAGACATGACGGCGATCCTGTCGGCCATGGTCATCGCCTCCACCTGGTCGTGGGTGACGTAGATGGACGTGATGCCCATGTCCTTCTGGAGCCGTTTGAGCTCGCCCCGCATCGTCAAGCGCAGGCGGGCGTCCAGGTTCGACAGGGGCTCGTCGAACAGCAGGAGCTCCGGCTCTTTCACAAGGGCCCGCCCCAGGGACACACGTTGCTGCTGCCCACCGGAGAGCTGGCCGGGTTTGCGGTCCAGAAGATCGCCGATCCCCATCATGTCGGCCACCCGCTGCACCCGTTCCTGCATCTCGGTCTTGTTGATTTTCTGGATTCTCAGTGGGTAGCTGATGTTGCCGTATACCGACATATGCGGGTAGAGGGCATAACTCTGAAACACCATGCCGATGTGACGATCCCTGGGAGGCACCTCGTTGACGATCCGACCGTCGAAGTCGATGGTCCCTGCCGTCGGCTTGTAGATGCCGGCCACCATGAGAAGCGTGGTCGTTTTTCCACATCCAGAGGGGCCGAGGAAGGCAACAAACTCGCCGTCGTCGATCTCGAGTGAGATGTCGTCGGCACCGACGACATCCCCCCACTTCTTCTGCAGCTTGTCGAGCTTGACCTTCATGTCAGTTACCGCCTTTCGAGCCGCCGGCATAGATATTCAGGAGCAACTCCTGTGTGAAGATGAAGAAGATCATCAGCGGTATCATCTGGAACATCCCGATGGCTGCCACCAAGTTCCAGTTTACCGGTGCGGTGTCACTGATCTGTTGGTTCAGGAACACCGGCATGTTCGAGAACTTGGTCCCGATCGTGAACGTGAACGGCACCAGGTAGGCGTTCCAGCCGACGATGAAAGTGAAGAGAGACAGTGCGGCGATTCCGGGCCGAATCTGGGGAAGCATGATCTGCCACCACACCCGGAACCGGGAGGCCCCGTCGATGAGGGCCGCCCGCTCCATATCCCACGTGAGGTTGTCGAAGAAGCCCTTCATCAGCCACACCCCGAGCGGTATCTCGAGTGCGATCATCACCAGCGCCACCCCCCCGACGGTGTTGAACCCCACTAAGTCCCCGATGAGCGGCTTAGTGCCGAGCCAGCGAAGCACGAAGAATATGGCAATGAGCAGCATCTCCGCCTTGAAGGCGTGGAGCACGAGCGTCATCGACAGGAAGGCCTTGCGGCCGACGAACGACATCCGTGACAGGGCATAACCGGCGGCCGTCGAGACGATGCCGACTCCAATCACCATTGCAACGGCAATGAGGAACGAGTTGAGCATCGCCTTCCAGATCTCCACGTCGTCGAGAAACTTCCAGTTGTTGAGCGTGAAGCCGCCGATATCCCCGGCGGCGTTGACGGGCAGCAGGCCCCGGGTCCGAACCGAGAAGGTGGCGATCAACAACCACGAATAGCCGATGAGGATCGGCGTGATCGACACGACGAGGAAGAGGTAGGCGAAGCGACGCCCGTTCTTTTCGCGGGTCTCGGTGGAGAACCAGTTGCGAGGGTCGATTTTGCTCGGAGCTTCTGTAACGGTTGTCATCAGAGATTCTCGATCTTTGGTTCTTCGATGAGTTCGTTGAACTTGAACAGCTTGACGTACACGATGGCGAGAAGCAGCGAAACGATGACGAGGACGACCGCCCATGAGGCCCCGAAGCCCCATTGGCTATTGCCGAAGTAGCTCTTGAGGGCGCGTTTGTACGCCGTCAGCGCCCACACCTCGGTGGTGAACAACCCCGGACCACCTTCGGTCAGCAGCAGGATGAACTCGAAGGACGTGAGCAGCGACAACGTCTGATAAGTGGCTATGAACAACAACGGCCACTTGATCAATGGGAGCTTGTGGTCCTTGATGATCTGCCAGGTTGAGGCTCCATCGACCTTGGCCGCGGTTATGAGGTCCTCGGGGATGGACTCCAGCGCCGAGGTGAAGATGATCATGCCGAAAGAAGCACCGACGAAACCGTTCACGAGGATCACGAAGATCCAGGCGCCGGTCGCGGAGCCGAAGATGAGGTTGCCTCCCGTGGCGCCGAGGAACTGAGGACCAATCTGGTTGTAGATGCCGAACGGCGAAGGAGCACCGATCCGTTGCCACATCATGATGTACACGACCGACGGCGTCAGGCGGGGCAGCAACCACACGAGCCGGAAAAAGAAGCCGCTTCGCCGGGGAATGTGGGTGGTGACCAGCGCCAGCACCAGCGCGAACCCCAGGTTGAACAGGGCCAACGTCGTGAAGGTGTAGAACAACGTGTTTCGGAAGATCTTAGGGAAGAACGCGTCACCGAAGAGCCGCGTGAAATTGTCGAATCCGATGAACTCCCAGGCCTCCTGGAAGTTCGAATCCGCCAGGCTGGTGAAGCTAAGGGTCGCCAATATGAGGCCCGGGATGATGAAGAACCCCAGGACCAGCACCATGACCGGCGCCATGAACCCGTATGCAGTCAGAGTGGACCGCATACTGGAGTACCGCGATCGGCGTGGAACCGACAACGCTTCCGGTTGGGCGGGCGGCGGCGCCTCCTCCAGGTCCTGTGTCACCGCTTGCTTGGCTCCTTTGTCGCTAGGTCTTTACCTCAAAGATCGAGGATGGTCGGGTTGGGGGAGGGACGGGTCCCTCCCCCAACTCACTGTGGCAGGGCGCTACTTGATGACGACGTTGTCGCCGAGCTCGTTCTCGAGCTGGGCGACGGCGACATCTACCGCGTCGGACGGCGACAGCTCACCCGACTCGACCGCCGTGAACCCGAGGAAATAAGCCTCGGACCAGGGGCTAAAGAACTCGCTGTTCGGGAGGAACGTCGTGAACTCCAACAAGGGGAGCACTTCACTCAGCAACCGTGCGTCCGTGTAGGGCGGGTAGGTCGCCTGGGCGTTCAGGATCCCCAGGTGACCGGATGCCACTGCGTAGGTGGTGTTGAGCTCCTTCGTAGTCGCCTTGGCGATCAGAGTCAGCGCCAGTTCCGCATCCGCACCGCTGCTCACCATGTAGACGAGCGGGTGGGTCAACGTGATCGGCTGGCCGGTTCCCGCTGCCAGGCCGGGAATCGCCGAGAAGCCGACGTTGTCGAACAGGTAGGTTTCGCCACCGAGGTCGGCGATGAAGTTCGCCGCCCAGTCCGCCCACTGCCACGAGCCACCGAACCAGAACAGGACGTCGCCATTTGCCACGTCGGTGTTCCAGTTCGTCCAGTCGCCGTCGAGCCGCGTCCGCACTACGACGTCACGGTCGGCGGCGTCTCCGACGACTTCGTACACCTTGAGGGCAGCAGCCTTGTCGAAGACAAGAGCGTCTGTGTCACCTGTGATCTCGCCGCCGGCGGCGTAGTAGTAGTACAGGAAGTCGGGACCGTTCACCGGACGATGCCACCAGCCCTTACCCGCATCGATGACACCGGCAATGATCGCCTCCTCAGCAGTGTCGATCATGTCTTCCCAGGTGAACGAGCCGCTTGCGACCTCGGCCGGAAGGCCGTCGATTTCGGCCTGGCTCCAGCCGAGCTCGGCCAGCAGGTCGGTGCGGTAGTACATCGGCCGTGCCTCGGCGTCCTGGGGGACACCCCAGCGTTTGCCGTTCAGCTCTGTCGAGGTCCACAGGCTCTCGATAACGTCGTCGAACTCCGAGAAGTTACCCAACAGGCCGGTTACATCCTGGATGATCCCCGACGAGGCCCAGGGACCGATGTCCTCATGGCCCGACACGATGATGTCCGGCGCCGCGCCGGCGTCCGATGCCAACACGAATTCGGTCTTGTAGTCACCCCAGTCGGCGTTGTCCTGGATGATTGTCAACTCGATGCGGCGATTGTCGCCGGCCGCTTCCAGAGCAGCGTTGGCGGCAGGTACCGCATCACGCAAGTTGAAGCAACGGCCGTCCTCAGTGGGCGGATTCGCCTTGCAGCGCGCCGTCAAGGAGACGGTTACGACATCGCCGCCTCCTCCGCCGGCGCCGGCGGTCGTTTCGGTCGCACCGGTGGTCGTGTCGCTATCACCGTCGCCGCCGCAGGCGGCAGCGACCAATGCAAAGGCAAGCATCAACGGAATCAGTCTGCGTAGGGGTTTCCCTCGTAATCTCATATAGAACTCCTCGTGCTGAGAATGGAACCGGCTCGACGGATGAAGCACTGGGCAAGCATACACTCGCTTAGCATTTCAGAAGCCCCTCCGTCGCTTGGCGCCAATCGGAACGATCGCGCGGATTTTAGAGTGAACGTTCACATGGTGCAACTACACTGACGATTCCAGAGCAACGTATCATCCTCGCGAGCTGTGACGGAAGGGGCGGGTGGAAGCAGATGGGGTCGCAGACCGGCGTAACACGGAGCGGCGTGACACGCCGACCCACCATTGTCGACGTGGGTGAGCTGGCCGGGGTTTCGCGCCAGACGGTCTCCCGGGTCCTTGCCGACCATCCCCGGGTAGCCGAGGAGACAAGGCGCCGGGTCGAGGATGCGATCGCGGAGTTGGGGTTTCGCCCCAACAGGATGGCACGGGCCCTGGTCACTAAGACATCGCTGACTTTCGGGATCGCCTCGGTCGACATGCGAAACCTGCATTTCGCCGAGACCTGCTCGGGAATGCAAGCCGTGGCTCGCGAACGGGGATATCACCTGGTGGTAACCGAGCTCGACCTGGCCGACGATGGCGGCATCGGGACGCTCGAGACACTCCTCACGCTCGGTGTCGACGGCATCGTCATCTTCCCGAACATCGTCGATGACACTGCGCTCGAGGCATTTGCCGAGCGGTGTGGATGCCCGGTCGTGATGATCGGGCGCGCCAAGCGCATCCCGGGAGTGGTGTCGATCGCTCTCGACGAAGACGGCGCCGCCGCCATCATCGTGGATCATCTGCTTGCGACCGGCAAACGCCACGTCGGTCTGCTGATGAACGAGATGCTCCCCCGGATTCCCCACGAGCGTTACATGGCCCTGAGGCAGGCCATCGAGACGGCCCTCGGTGAAGACACTCCGCCCACTGAGGCGAACAAGCCGACGATCGAGGACAGCAAAGCTGCAGCCACCCGGCTGATCGCGGCTCACTCCGATGTTGACGCCATCGTGGCGTTCAACGACACAGTGGCGATGGGCGCACTGGCGGCATGTCGCCGGCTCGGCTTGCGAGTACCCCGGGACATTTCGGTGGTCGGCTACGACGGCATCCCCTACGGCGCTGTGACGGTGCCGCCCCTGACGACCATGCTCCAGGACAGCTTCGGGATGGCGGGGGCAGCCATTCGGGCGTTGCTCGACTGCGCGAGGAACGGCAGCCCACCGTCGGGCGAGGTTCAGCTGTGGAAGCCCGAACTGTTGAAACGGGGTACCACATGACCCTGATCTCATCGCAGGCCCGGTCGGGGAGGCAACGGTGAGCCGCATCCATGAAGCACAGCTCGGCCTACCCGACCGGGTGCCCGTGTACGGCCAGATCCACGAGTTTGCCATGGCTCGCTCGGGGGTTTCCGCCCGCGAGTTCTATACGAACGGCAGGCTGCTCGTCGAGTCCATCGTCGAGACCGCCCGGAAGTTCGGCCTCGACGACCCGCACATCGACTACGACACGTACACCATCGAGGCCGAGGCGATGGGAATGGAGGTCGACTATTTCGACGACCAGGCACCCCAGCTCAAGCCGACCGAACCATTGGTCAGCGAGAAGAGCGACCTCGCAAATCTGAAACCACCGGTGTTCGGGGAGAGCGGGCGCATGCCGTTCGTGCTCGACGTTGTGAGGGGGTTCCAGGAGGCCGGAGTTTCTTCGAAGTGGCACCATTCGATGTCCTATACCGCACCCTTCACTCTCGCCACCCGGATCCGGGGGGTCGAGGGTTTGCTCATGGACGTCCTTCTTGATCCGACCTTCGTGCACGATCTCCTCACATTCGTCACCGAGGCAGTTCTCATTCCATGGATCGACACAATCAACTCGGTCAATGAAACGGGGGCGGCGCTTGTCGGTGGTGCCGACGCGCTGGCGTCGCCGCCGTTCTTGCGAGTTGCCCACCTCCGTGAGTTCGTCCTGCCGTACCTCCGGAGGATCCGGGAGCACTGTGCCGACGAGGGCGTGGTGCAGAACTACTGGGGCGAAGGCATCGTGGCGGAGCCCCGGGATCTGCTCGAGTTCAAAAGAGAGGCGTCGCCCAAGGTACTCATCGTTCAGGACCCGGATCTGGCAAAGGTGGGCCCCGAAATCAGCAAGGAGTTCGCAATGGAGCACGACATAGCGCTAACGCTCGGGATCGGAGCCGATGTGATAACCACCATGAGCCCCACCGAGATCGCGGAGCGTGTGAAGCACTATGTCGAGGTCGGCAAGCCCGGTGGCAGGTTCCTGGTATATCTGTGCAGCGTCGATGCCACGACCCCACCCGAGAACTTGACGGCCGCCGTCGCCGCCGTTCGCGAGCACGGCTCGTACCCGTAGTCGGGCAGGAGATCATGACAGATCACGAGCTCGAAGAGCCTATCCAGAAGGTGGACCCGGCCGATGTCCGCTCGCCATTCCCGGGGGCGGCGCCGACGCATCTCCTGTGGGAGCGGCACGATCGAACCCATCTCGAGATCGTGCTCCAGTATCCCGCGTCGGCCGATGGGACCCCGGGGGAACACGGCTGGGATGCCTACTACTTCCTACCCGAGACATTCCGGCTGGATGCCTCGAGCTATGAGAAGCGAGAGCTGTTCTCCGACCTGCGGTCGTACGTTCGCTTCAGCGTCCCCCCACTCGAGTTAGATGCGGTGCCGGATGAAGCCGGCACGCTCGCCGGGCGGCTGCTGACTGAGTCGCTCGACGCCGGGATCGACGATCTCAAGCTGTTCGCCAGCCGGGTTCGCAGAGCCATCAGTGGGGGAGCCCGGGAAATCGACAATGCCGTAGCCGCCGGGGCCTGGGACGACGTCCCCGGGCTGGTGCATGGGTTCGTCGCGTCCGGCAACGCCGCATTGGCCGCGGTCCGCGACGTAATGAGCCGTTGGAAGCTCCGGGGAGTTTCTTTCCAGCAGGCCGATCCGGAGCTGGCCAAGGCCGCCGCCTGGGTCGATGAGCACCTCTCCCGCTTGCTCGAGATAGCGCTCGTCGAGATGGCGGCGAAGATCGAGGGCGCCGGGGGGCCGGATGAGCTGCTGGGTGTGACCGGAGAGGCCGCCGTCGACGAGGCCCGCTACCGGCGCCGCCGTCGGGCCGGACCCGTGAGCTCGGTGGACGGCTCCGTCCACGATCTCGAGCGAATCGAGCGCCGCCATCATTCCCTCAAGCGATACACATCTTCAGTGCTCTGGCTCGACGTCGAGGTGCGGGATGGCTACTCGGGTGCCCAGCACGCATTTCACGCTCTGGCAGCAGGCGTCGCTATGGCGTTCGCGGTAGTGGTGGCGGTGTTGTGGGGCCAGCCCGGTACCACGAGCCGCCTCGGGATGTGGGCGGCCGTCGTCATCGTCGCCTACATGGGGAAGGACCGGTTGAAAGCGATGCTGCAAAGCGTCTTCGACTCACTCATCATGAAACACCTTCCCGATCGTCGGTGGACGGTCCGATCCCCCGGCACGTCCGTCGTTCTGGCAGACGTGACGGAGCGAGCCAGGTTCATTGATCGAGACGATCTTCCCGAGGACGTCGAGACGGCACGGAGCGTGTCCTATCGCGACCGCCTCGAAGAGCTGGCCGGGCCCGAATCGGTGTTGCACCATTCCAAGACAGTGCACGTTCACTCAGACGCCATGGCTACCAGCGCCCCCGAGTTTCAGTCGCTTACAGACGTGATGCGGATCGACGTCTCACGCTGGTTGGCCCACACGGACGATGCCAAGAGGACGGTGACTCTCGCCGACCCCGAAGCCGGCGAACTGTTCCGCTCCAAGCTGCCGCGTGCCTACGACGTCACCGTCGTGTACCGGCTCACAAATGGCGCCTCTCCGGCGGCGCCATGGAACGTAGCCCGGATCGTTGTGAGCCGTAACGGGATCAGACGAGTGGGACCGCCCAACCCCCCTCCTCGATAGCGGCTGGTGCCTGAGGCCGGCGTGGGCCTTACTTTACGTCCGGGTCGGGGAGCATGAAGTCCTCACGGATGACGCGGATCAGCTCGTGGTAGGAACCGATGAACCCTCGCAGGGTGCGAACCGTGGCACCGTAGGTGTCGAACTCTTCAACAGTCATCCCGTCTTCGTCGTAGGCCTTGCGAAAATCGGGCACCCGGTCGTACAACTCCTCGATGATCTCAGGATCCACCGGTTCACTCATCCGCTCCCGGACCTCGACCTTGGAGCTGTTGAACAGCTTTTGCCACTTCGACGGGATGGTAAGGACGATGTCGCCGCCGATGAGCTCCGACCAATGGAGGTGGTGGCGATAGGCGGCGGCGAGAAGCCGCGAGCGATAGCCCCGCTCCTGATAGATCTGGTACGCCTTCTTGAACGTCGCCACACCCGCCCAGGGCAGGTACCCGGGGTTGACGATGATGTCGTCGCGCTTGGTGACAACCTGGATCCAGTCGTCGGTCCGCCCCACCATGATCGTGGTGACCGGCGACATGTCATCGACCGGCAGGCCTTCCTTCTCGCGCCGCTGGAGGCCGCGCTCGACCGCCTCGCCGATCGCGATCGCCTGGGGCACCGTGAAGCTGACCGTGGCGTTGATGTTTATTCCGCGGTACGTCACCTCCTCGATCGCGACGATGCCCTTGCTCGTGGCCGGCAGCTTCACCTGCATGTTGGGGGCGAGAGTGTCGAAATACACGGCCTGGTCGACCATCTTGTCGACGTTGCGGTAGTTGGCCGGGTTGGTCTGGATCGACAATCTTCCCTTTTTGCCGCCTTCGCGCTCAAAAACGGGCAGCAACAACTCTGCTCCTTTGACACCGATCTCCTCAAAGATCCTCCACATGACGTCCTCGTCGGTCCACGACCCGTTGACGGCGATCAACTCACGGATACGGTCCTCCCACAGGTGACGCTCCTGGCGAAGCACCTGTTCGACGATCGTGGGGTTGCTGGTGGCGCCGACGGCACCATGCTCGATCGCGTAAGTCAACTCCTCGACGGAGCATGAGTCGTTCCAGAAGTCGGTGACGGTCGTGCTTACCGTTTGGTGCAACAGGCTCTTATAGGTGGTTTCGAGCATGGCCCTTACTCCTTTTGTCGTGCCGGGTCGGACCCGTCTTAGGGAACATCATATCTGCCGGGAGGTCCCATCGAACCTGCGGAAGCGGGAGCCTCAATAGCCGGTGATGCGCAGGACTTCACCGACGATCACAGTCGCCCCGTCGGGACCGGGGATAGGCCGACCCGGTGTCCCCTGTCCCGTGGAGACGTACAGGGCGCCGTCGGCCAGCGTGATGTTCGTCGGCGCATCGAGACCATCGGCGAGGATCCGGGGAGGCCCCCCGCCGGCCGGATAGAGAGTGACCTTGCCGCTGAACCGCAGGTAGCCACCGTGCTGCGCACGCAGATGGGCATCCAGCAGATCGACCTTCCCCGTGAAGAGCTCGGCGTGATCGGCCGCCATCTCGACGACAAACAGGTTGCCCCGGTCGTCGATGGCAACATCGACCACCGTGGTCAAGCCCGTGATCTCATCTGTGATCCGACCGGTCAGAGGATCGACCCGCACCACTTTGGCATCGCCGGGGACGAACGGGATGAAGCTGCCGTCACTTGCCTGGGCGACCCCGGAGAAGAGGGCGACAAGGATGTTGCCGTTGCGCGGATCGACCGCCAGGCCCGCCGGCACGGCCTGCTGTCCGCTGGCGAGGGCTCCGAACACGGTCACGTCGCGGCGTTCTCCTCCATCGAGTGTGATCTCGATCAGTTGGTTGAGTGTGCTCTCGGTCACAAAGATGCTGCGATCGTCCGGTGCCAGGCCGATCCCGGTCATGTTGCTGCGCCCGGACAGGTTGCGGCCCATCGAGCGCCCGATGCTGATCTCCAAGAGAGCGAAGCTGTCGAAGCCACCATCTATCGACAGAAACACCCGGCCGTCGCCGTGTATCGCAACGTCGCTGGGGCCACTCACCTCGTCACGGCCCGTCGCGTAGACGTTCATCGCGTTATAGCTCTCAAGGTGCTCGAACCACGGTTCGACTTCCCCTGGACCGGTAAAATCACCATCACCGTTCCTGTCGAGGTATCGGGTGAGCTTGCCGGTTTGCAAGGTGACGTCGAGTGCATCGTTGCCGGACCCCGCCTCGGCCACCAGGATGCCATCCTCTCCGTCGATCCCGACGCCGCGGGGGTTCTCGAGCCCGGTGAGGATGACTTCGACCCGCACCGGGCCCGACGGATCGGCGCCGGAACCCCCGCAGGCAGCCAGGGCCAGGGAGCCCATCAGGAAAGCCATCGAGCGAATCAATCGCCGCTGCTTCGGCCGAAGGCTCGCCGGAGCCGAACCCTGAGGCGCCGTTCGCGGTCCTGCGAGGCCTTTGATGCGGCCCCCTCGAAGGACTGCGGGCCCTCATCCAAAACATGTTCCCGGCGACGTTGCAGAACCCATAGGAACAGGTCCCCCTCAGTGGAGTCGGGCACGAGGTCGGTCAGCTTCTCCCATCGGATCGACTCGACTGCCGGTAGATACACCCTGTCGTACCAATCCGCCGCGATGTCTTCCGGCCTCAATAGCTCGCCGTGCTCGATCATCATGTCATAGCCGTGCGCCTTCACGAGATCGAGCAACTCGGCGAACCCCTGCGGTCGGGTCAGGTCGATCATCCGGGCCACCGGCCTGGCCCGCGCCAGCCCACTCTCTTCCATGAACTGCCGCTCCTGCTGGAGGTAGATGATCCGATCGAAATCGATGCTTTCATCGATATCGAAGTCGGTGTGGATCTCGGTCACCTCGGCGTCGATGAACTCGGCACTCCTCTGCTTGGCGAGGGCGACTCTGTGGTTGCCGTCGATCACGAAGTAGACGTCGCTGACCTTGTACACCGAGATGGGGGGGAAGGCGCCGGTGGGAAAAGCGTGTTCCAGCTGCTCCCATCGTGTCTTGGTCTCCGACGATCGCGGAAGAAAATCTCTGCCGAAGTCGGCGGACCGGTCGACGGTACCGACGATCTTGGCCACCTCGATGGTGCGCAGGCCAAGGTAGGTCTGGTTGTACAGGCGCAACCGGGTGCGCAACTCACCGAAGGAGGGCAATGGAGCGGGAGCCGCCCCGCGCACCACCCTCGCCAAGCGATGATACAACTCCTTGCGATGTGCCCGTGAAAAAGACGAGGAGAAGATCACGGGTCGAGCTCCATCAGGCGATAGGGAATGACGTTCACGATACGGGTGGGCCCGAGCGTACGGTCGGGGCGCGGAAACCCGTGGGGATGGATGTGGCCGTGAAGCATCAGGCGAGGCTCGAGCTCGTCGAGGAGCCGGTGGAAAGCGGCAAAGCCGCGATGGGGAGGGTCCTCTCCATCACCGCAGTCAAGCGGGGGCGAATGAGTGATCACAACGTCCACAGTTTTTCCGTCCCGCCTCCGACGAGTTCTTGCTTTCCGTGAGAGCCGGCGCACGCGCAGTCGCATCTCACGGTCGGTGTACTGATTGGGACCCTGGTTGTAACGGATGGAGCCCCCGAGCCCGATGATGCGAAGCCCGAGCAGATCTGCCATCTGGCCATCCACGCTGACCCCACCCATCACCCGTCTCGGTTCCTCTTGCTCGAAGGCGCCCGGGAGGTAGGGGGGGACCCTCGGCACATCGAGAGCCGGGTCGTGGTTTCCATGGACGTAGCACAGCGGCACGTCGGCGGCGGTCCCGAGATACTCGAGGTAATCAAAGGGCAGGTCGCCGCACGCCAGGATGAGGTCGGGGCGCAGCTGCGCCAGCAACGATCCCTCGAGAGCGGGAGCGACTTCATCTGCGACGGCGAGGATTCTCATGCTCGACGACCGTTGAGACTCCCGGGCAGGCCGACCCTCGTCGCCGCCGTTCCTCGCCGATCGGTGCCAGACCGGTTCACGTTTCTCTACCTGCCGCGGAGCGGTCGTCGAGCACGTCTCCGGCCAACCGGCGGAGCACGGCGGCGCTCCCCCCGCTGGCCGCCAGCACCGGCTTGCTGTTGGTCAGCGACCCGTCACGCATGAACTCGGTGACCCAGCCGCCGGACTCTCTGACGAGCAGCTCTCCGGCGAGAGCATCCCACGCCCGAAGATTCGCCTCGAAGAAACCGGCCAGTCGTCCGGCAGCCACGTAGGCGAGCGACAGTGCCGCCGACCCCGGGTTGTAGAACAGGCCGCCGGCGTCGAGCAGACCCTCCAGGAATGCCACCGTCGGCCCGCCGGGGGCTTTCCGCGAGTGCCCGACGGCAACGAATCCGTCGTTGAGCCCCCGGCGAGGAACCTCGACATGTCTGGCGTTGACCAATAGACCGTGGCCGGCAGCGGCGGAGAACATCTCGGCGCCTGGAGGGTCGTACACCACTCCCACCACGAGCTGACCTCCGGCATCCAGGCACGCGATCGATACGGTCCAGCCGGGCAGTCCCGTCACAAAGCAGGTCGTGCCGTCGATCGGATCGACGACCCACGTGGCAGGGGCGGCTCCCCGGCCGGCCCCGGAGTGTCCTCCTTCCTCACCCAGGATCTCGTCGTCCGGGAAGGACTCTCGAATCCGGCCCCGGATCAACTCCTCGGTCTCCACATCCGCGTCGGTGACCCAGTCGAGCAACCCCTTGGACTCGACGGTCAGGCCGTCCCGCCTGAAGTAGGAAAGAGCCAGCCGGCCTGCGTCGCGGGCCACCTCCTCGGCGAAGGCGCGGCGTCCGCTTCCGTCGATGGTCCGTCCATCAATGGTCATGGGGCCTCCGGTCGGACTGTGAACGTTCACATTGTAGGGCCGGCTCACACCCGGAAGACAGGCTGCGTGGCACCTGCCTTGGCTATTGTCCGAGGCATGGCCACTGTTCTCACCACCACCATCGGATCCTTCCCAAAACCGGACTACGTCTCGGTCCGGGACTGGTTTCAGAGGCGGTACTCACCAACGTTCGACGCCGCCTACTTCGAGACCCGGGAGGTCGAGACCGAGTTTGCACTCGCAACCCGGGCGGCGGTCGCGGCCCAGATCGAGGCCGGGATTGATGTGCCCACCGATGGTGAGATGCGCAGAGAGCACTACATCTTCTACCACCTGCGTCACCTGAGCGGAGTGGATTTCGAGCGCCTCCAGCTACGGGAAATCCGCACCGGGGCGTGGGAGCGGGAAGTTCCGACGATCATCGACCGGGTTCGTCCCAAAGACAGATTCCTTCCCTTTGATTACCGGATCGCCCAGTCGTACTCGTCGCAGCCGATCAAGATCACCGTCCCCGGGCCGATGACCATCGCCGACACCGTGGCCGACGAGCACTACGGCGACCCGCGGCGCCTCAACCGCGATGTCGCCGATGCCCTCAACGTGGAGATCCTGGCGTTGGCGGCAGCGGGGTGTCGCTACATCCAGGTAGATGAACCGGTATTCGCCCGCAAAACCGGGCAAGCCCTGGCTTTCGGGATCGAGGACCTCGAACGTTGCTTCGCGGGCGTGCCGGCGGAAGTGCAACGGGTCGTCCACCTCTGCTGTGGATATCCCCGCCACCTCGATCAACCGGACGGAGACGTTCTCAAGGCCGACCCCGCCGCCTATTTCGACCTAGCAGGGGCGCTCGACCTGGCGGCGGTCGACGCCATTTCGATAGAAGACGCCCACCGTCCATCCGATCTTCGTCTGTTGGAATTGTTTGAGCAGAGCACGGTCCTCCTGGGCTTGATTGCCATAGCAAGGACTCCCGTTGAGCCGGTGGAGCAGATACGGACGCGCATCCAGGAGGCCCTCTCGCACATCGACAGCCAACGCCTGATGGTGGCGCCTGATTGCGGGCTCGGGATGCTGGACCTGGCAACTGCCACATCGAAGCTCGCCAACCTCACCGCCGCCGCCAAAGCCCTCTAGGCGATGATGAACGGGCATGCCCGTAATCATTGAAGGGCGGGACAGATTCCCCCGCGGCTGCACATGTGCGGAGGGCGAACGTAGGCTTCAGGACATAAGGGGACCACAGTCGGCGCCCTGGTGCTGACCGGCCCCTCTGAAGGAGGACTCCTATGGCTCCCATCGTCCTCGACTCCGTGTCGCTCGTTCTGGGGGATTCGTTGATCCTCGACCGGGTGTCTCTCGACATCGGCGACGGCGAACTGATGGGGATCATCGGGCCGTCGGGGTCCGGCAAGACGAGCATCCTCCGCGTGATCGCAGGGCTCGATCCGGTGGAGTCGGGGTCGATCATGATCGGTGGCGTCGACATGACTACGACACCCACCCGCCGACGAGGTGTAGTGATGGCCTTCCAGGACGCCGTGCTGTACCCGCGCATGACGGCTGAGAGGAACGTCGGGTACCCGCTCGAACTGCAAGAGGTCGACGGGAGTGAGATCGGCCAACGGGTGTCCGCCGCGGGCAGGGCGTTCGAAATCGAGGAGATTCTCGACCGCTTGCCACACCAGCTCTCCGCCGGTCATCAGCAGCTCGTTCAGGTCGCTCGAACGATGATCCGCGCCCCCGCGGTGTTCCTGCTCGACGAACCCCTCGCCTGGGTGGACGCGGGCGCTCGCACCCGGGTGCGCCGGTGGTTGCGTACTCTCCAGACCGGCTACCGCGTCACGACCTTGTATGTGACCAATGAGGCCAGTGAAGCAATGGCCATCGCCGACCGGCTCGCCGTCCTCAACGAAGGAAAGATCCAGCAGATCGGCGAGCCGAAGGCGATTTACGGACGCCCCGCCAACCGCCTGGTAGCGGAGTGTGTGGGTGAGCGTCCGATGAACTTCATTCCCGTGCAAATCGAGGTTGACGGTTCCGGGTCGTGGCTGGTGACCGACGGCATCCGAGTTCGCTCGTGGGCGCCCGAGGTGGCGGCGCACCATCCCCGCCTGGCGACGCTCGGGGTACGCTCGGAGGATATCGAGGTGGACCCGGCGGGCGAGGTTAGGGCCACTGCGTTGGGCTCACTGAGGCACGGGCATCATCGCGAGACGGAGCTGGCGATAGGGTCGGCCCGGGTGTGGATGTCGGGAACGGGGTCGCCACCTGCGGAGGGAGACGTGCTGCGGGTGCGCTTTATGCGTTGGCATCTCTTCACGACCGACGACGGCACCGCGATCACGCATTTCGCCTGATACCAGAAGCCTGCTCTGCCCACTGGACGGTTCGAGTCACGGGCGGACCAGAACACTGGCAACCCTGGTATCGAATTCGACCTCGTACAGGGTGGCTTCGAGCGAGTCATAGGCGAATACGAGGTGTCCTCGCCCAGCGCGGTTGTCGAATCCCGGCATCACCACGAACCTGCCATCCGGGCTCCAACCCACATCCCACACCTGGCCGGGAAGCTCCTGAACCACGGGCGCTCCGCCATCCGGCTCGAGGACTTCCAGCCGCCACCGGTTGGTGTACAGGTCCCGGGCGATGAAAGCGATTCGGCCGTCCGGGGCCCACGCGGCCGGTTTGACTCTTCCCGAGGCTTCTGCCGGAGCCAACTCCAGAGCGGTGAGCGCGCCCCACTCCTGGTCAACCCGATAGAACGATGAGCTCTGGACCGTTCGTGTTGTAAGCAGCAGCTGGCCGTCTCCTCGCATTGCCACCAGTGTTGCTCGAGCGCGCCCGATCTCCCGTCCGGTGTCATCGATTCGCCGTGTCCACTCGCCACCCGTTTCTTCGTCCTCAAAGCCGAGAACGAAGCCCGCCTCGTCCCAGCCCAGGAGACGGTCGGTAGCCGGCAAGGTGGCAAATAGCAACGGTTCCGAAGATGCCGGCCCGGCGACCCCGGCCACGAACAGCTGCTGCTCGACACCGTCTGCGCCGGCAACCGTCCACGCCAGGCGTCCCGGCTCGGTTGCGTGCCACGCCAACCACTTCACCGAGCCCGCGAGAGGGAAATACCCCGCATCCGATCCGACGTAGAGGGCGGTTCCGCCACCGTCCAGATGCCGGAGGAAGGCGTAGGCGGACCCACTCGCATCCCAGGTGACCGGAGGCGCATCCGGCCCAGCAGGAGACTCAGCGTCCCCGATGTCGACGCTCTCCGGAGCGCTACCGTCGGCCGGCCAGATCAGCAACTCGAAATCACCAACGCCGATGGTGACCACGAGACTCCCCGCCAAGCGCGGGATCAGAACATCGAGCAGCAAGATCGCTTCAGCCGAGCCTTGGGCCTCCTGCGCCTCGGCGCCACTATCCGGCTCAGCGACCGACTCGCTCACCGGTCGGTCGGAGGAGCGAGAGACCGGGTACCAGATGAGAAGGCCGAAGATGAGGACGATGAGAACGCCGGCGACGAGCCCACCTGCTCGCGACCCTTGCTCCGGCCGGGGCCGACGAGTGCCATCATCGAGAACGCGCATGGCGGACTGTTTCACGGCAAGTAAATTCTAGGAGGGTGGTCCGTGAGTCATGGAGAGGGCACCGCGAACACGATCGGCGGCCCGGTCGACGTTGTTGCCACGAGATCATCGAATCGCAGCACCAGACCGCTGTTCGGTGCGCTGAAAGCGCCGTGGACCGAGATGTAAATGCGATCCTCATCGTCGATGAGAAGCGCGGTCGGAAACGGAATACCCTCCACCAACACCCGGCCTCCCGTCCAACCATCGCCTTCCGGCTCGAGACGTACCAACCGCCCGGTCTTGCCCTGATACGGGCTACCCGTGTCGCTGCCGTCGATGAACTCGATCACGTACAGACGCCCGGCGGTGTCAAAGGCCAGGTCGATAGGAGTGGTCAATTGATCGGCCGCCATGGCGAACGAGCCGTCGGGGTGGAGCCGCAGAACCGCACCACCTCCCGTCGGGTGAGGTAGTTGGCTGAATGAGGTCACATAGACCAGGCCGTCGGGTCCCCGGGCGATGCCGGTCAGCACCTCGTGCCCTGCCACATCGGAGAACACGTCGATCTCACCATCGAGCCCGGCCGCCAATACATGACCGGTCGCTCCGTCCGTGACGAGAAAGCGATTGTTGGCGAAATCCGGGATCATGGCGAAGGGATTGGAGATGATGTTGATCTCCTCGAAGAAGTCGGGTTCTGTGGTTTCGATCGCAAAAGCCAGGAAGTCGGCCACGACCTCCGGCGGGGTGGTGGGTTCGGTGATCCTCAGGAGACTGCGGGCCAGGTGCCCCTGGCCCTCGCCGGTGAGTAGATAGAGCTCTCCGCCCATCTCGGCCACATCGGCCGGGCCGGTTGTGACGCCGGTGACGTTGTAGAAGACGTACGGAAGCTGCTCGATGATTCGCCGACGGACTCCCCCGGTGTCCACACAAGTCACCGATCCCGTCTCGGCCAGGTTTGAGGTAGGCCCTTCCTTAACCACCTGACCCTCGGCCAGTCGGCCCGCCTCGGCCGCGCACAGGGAACCATCGGCGAGCACCCATAGACCGCGGGGCTCGTTCAACCCGTCAAGAATGACCTCGTACTCCGAATCCCCGGATCCACAGGCGCTTGCCACCAACAGCATCGCCAGGGCCCAGCCAATGCTCCGGGTCGGCCGGGTGCTTGGCCTCCGGGTGACGAGCGGGATCATCCTTTAGTGCGGTTGACTTTCCCGGCCCTCGAAGTGGTGACTCTCGACTTCGATGGTGAGCGGCGCCGCTTGCGGCCGCGCCGCGCCGGCGGGGTGGTGGGGCGTCCTCGCCGGTTCCATTGCGGGAAGTCGAAGTCCGAGGTAACCGAGCGCGGCATAAGCAAAACCGCCTGGAGAAATGATTCGAGGTCGGGCGGGTCTTGAATGTTGACGTCGTAGCCCCAGTCCCGCAGGGTGCCAAAGAGACGGCGCAGCTCGGGCTGGCCCCAGTTGATGGAGAAGCGGTCTATCCCCCAATCACGGAGCATTTTGAGCGAATCCCGGGCCTTCTCCGGTGCCGCCATAACGAGCGGTTTGAGGAAATCGATCGGACATTGAATGATCGCTCCCGGATGGCGCTCCGTCAGCTGCCGGAATCCCTTCTGTCCGAGATGCTCAATGCGGCCGTTGAACCAGATGTCCCGGTCGTCCAGAGCCTTTTCGGTCAGCATGTTCAGGACCATGTCCACGAGCAAACCACCCGCCATCAGATCAAGCTGTATTCCTCGACCGCGCTTCTTGACGCTCTCGACCACGTCCTCAGGGCCCAGCCATGCCATCTCGAGTGCCAGGGAGGTCATGAACGATTCGGGCCGCAGCATCAACCTGGAACGCGACGCGTCAAGGTGTACATCGACCCCGGCCCAGCGGACGGTGGAGGCGAGGAACTGGCGGAGATTGATCTTGTTGCTGACAGCTTTGCGCACCAACTGGACCTGGCTCGGCAACGCATCTTCACCCGGTATGAGTTGGGCCAGTCGGTAGCTGGCGCCGTGTGCCGTCCGTTGCGGCAGGTGCGTGCGTATCGACTCGAACACCGTGTTCGCATGCAAGACGCGGATGCCCTTGGTTGTGTCGTGACGCGCCACCGCTTTGATCAGGTCAGGCTCGTTGTCGATGTAGGCGAAGACGTGGTAGCCCCGCTGTCGGAAGTCATCTAGCGCCCTCACCTTCGACTCGGCCACGCCTTGCTCCCAGTCGCTCGGGTTCATGCAAAGCAGATCATTCGGGATCTGGACCCCGTAGGGCGCGCCGAGTTGATTCAACGACTGAAGCGTCACGTCACGGAGTCTCTCGGGTCGGCCGGTAATAAAGCCGACGGAGGTGTTGTCCTGAATCTGGAACCAGCGAATCATCTCCATCACCCCCGGGAAGGGACGATGGGATTCGAGAATGACGTCTGGCTCCCAGCGCTGCTCCAGGTACCAGGCGAGCACTTCCTCGCGGATCCCGGCAGGCAGGTCGAGACTCGCCAACAATCTGCCCACCTGGTTCTCGTGAACTTTGATACGGGACAACCGCAGCCGGTCGAAATACGAGGTGGAATGAGCCCGGTCGTACGCCCACAGAACCGCCAGGATGACATGACGCATATCGATGACGGTCCCGTCGATGTCGCATGTCAACAACAGATGCTCGTCCGGGAATTTTCGACGGGCACGTCGATAAGAAGTCGAAAGGGATCTCATCCAGTTAGCCGGCATTGGATTCTCCTGACCGGGCTGTCCCCTCGATCCCGGACCGGGGGGCTCGAGCTGATCAAACCGAGTCGAAACCAAAGCCTAACTGTGAACCGGTTCAGCTCCTTCGATTGGCCGTTGCCTATACTGCTGGCACAGCGCCAATTTGATCAATCAGCTTGCGGGCGCACAATAAATGCAGCTAAAGCGACGAGCCAGACCGCTCACAGCCCGGCTGTAAGCGGTTTTTTGCTTTGCCACCCCGCAGCTGGTGCATGGCGCACGACAGGAAGGGGAGGCTCATGCCCGCTAGATCGGACCGGAACACGCCCGGGTGGCTCGAGGATGACAAGATCCTCGTGGCGGACGGCGGTATGGGTACGACCCTCTTTGGCCTCGGCTCTCCGACCCGGAGTCGAGCCGGAAACCGGCGCCTGCGCCGACACGATGTCACCCGCACACCACCAGGTCATCAGCCTCATTGCACGTTCTTGGCTCAGTTTGACCGCAGAGGAGGAAAATGCAGGTCGCACTCATAGGAGCCGGAAGGATCGGAACCAACCATGCGGGCATCCTGGCGGCAATCGACGGCGTCGATTCCCTGCTGATCGCCGACCTGGCTCATGAGCGGGCGGTGGAGCTCGCCGAATCAATATCAATCGCATCGGCGGTCGACGTGGATGCGGCATTCACTGCCGATGCGATTGTGATCGCCAGCTCCACCGATACCCACGCCGATCTCCTCATCCGGACTGCCGAGGCCGGGATTCCCGCTTTCTGTGAAAAGCCGATTGCCCTCGACCTGGCAAGCACTCGCCGGGCCGTGGAGGCGGTGGAGCAAGCCGGAACAGCGGTGCAAATGGGCTTCCAACGGCGGTACGACCCCGCCATACGGGCGATTCGGAACCAGATCGAAAGCGGGGAGTTGGGAACGCCATATCTGATTCGATCCCAGACCCACGATCCCGAGCCACCCCCGCTCGACTACCTGCCGGTTTCCGGAGGCATCTTCAAGGACTGTCTCATCCACGACATCGATGTAGTTCGGTATGTGAGCGGGCAGGAGGTGATCGCGGTGACCGCCCATGGGGCCGTGCTCGGTTTCGATGCGATCTCTGCGCTGGGAGACGTCGGTACCGCCATCGTGACCGCCGAAATGAGCGGTGGAACATTGGCTCAGCTGTCCGCCCTGCGTCACGACCCGGTCGGCTACGACGTGAGACTCGAGGTGTTCGGATCCGGAACGAGCTCGGCCGCAGGGTGGAGCGCCCGGTCTCCAATCCACTCGACAGAACCGAGCGTCGGCAAGACTCCAGATCCCATCGTCAGTTTCTGGGATCGCTTTGGCGATGCATACATTGCCGAGATGGAGGCCTTCATACGAGTCCTGAACGGAGAAGAGGACCCGGCCTCGACCCCGGTCGACGCCTACGAAGACCTGAGGGTGGCGGTTGCTTGTGATCGATCCCTCGCCGAGCAACGTAGGGTGCTATTGGAGGAGATCGAATGAGCGACCTTCTGGAACGAATCGCGGGCGCCCCCATCACCTGGGGTGTGGACGCCTCGCCCGGTTGGGGCTTTCTGATGGACCGCGGCCGGGTACTCGACGAGATGACCGACGTCGGCCTCACCGCCACCGAGCTCGGTCCCGACGGCTGGCTTCCGCTCGACCCGGATGAGCTGGCTGCGTTTCTCGAGAAGCACCACCAGCGTATCGTCGGTGGCTTCGTTCCGGCAGTTCTCTATCGGGAACCGGGCATCGAGGACCAGCTGGCTTACGTGGAGCGGGCCTCCGGCCAGCTGGCGAGGGCCGACGCTCGCGTGATGGTGCTGGCAGCGGACAGCCATTCTCCTGGATACGACGAATCCATGGAGATGTCGGAGGACGAGTGGAGAATATTCCTGCCAAACCTCGAGCGGGTCATCGAGATTGGTTGGGAGTCCGGCTTGCGCACGACCCTGCACCCGCATTGGGGCATGGCGATCGAGCGGCGCAACCACGTCGAGCGGCTGCTGGAGTCGAGCGACGTGGACCTGTGCCTCGACACCGGTCACATGTTCCTGGCCGGCGCCGACCCGGTCGAGATAGCCAGAATGGCATCGAGCCGGGTCCACCATGTGCACCTCAAGGATGTTGACGGCGCATTCGCCGAGAAAGTCCAGTCGGGGGCGGCTCGCTTTCGCCAGTCGGTGATAGATGGGATGTTCGTGCCGCTGGGAAGGGGCGCGGTCGACATTGAGGGAACGATTCGCGTCCTGGAAGGAGGGGGCTACCGCGGTTGGTACGTTCTCGAGCAGGATGTGTCCCTCGCCGACGACCCCCGGGAAGGGGCAGGCCCCAAGGCCGATGCTGAGGCGAGTCTCCATTATCTGAAGACACTGGCGACCGGGCTCTAGTGTCCTGCGTCGTAAGTTTGTGCTGATCTCGCCGAGCCATCGGCGGTTCCTGGCAAGGACGCAGGACGAAGGCATAGTGGGGCTACGTCGAGGACGAGGACGCAGCCAGGGGCGTCGAGGGCCGGCGAGATTCTGTGCAGGACTTGTGACGCCGGACACTAGCGTGGAGGCGCAGCTGTGAGCAGAACCATCAATATCGGCCTCGTCGGGTTTGGCTGGATGGGCCAGGCCCACTCGCGGTCGTATCGCAGCATCCCGGTCTACTTCCCGGATGAGAACATTCAGCCTCGTCTGGTTGCCGTTGCCGACAGCCTGCCGGAGCGGGTGGCGCTGGCGCAGGAAAACTTCGGATATGAGGACGGGACCTCCGACTGGCGGGATCTAATCGCCCGGGAGGATATCGACGTGATCGACATCACCGCCCCAAACGCAATGCACCGCGAGGTCGTCGAAGCAGCCGTCGCGGCCGGCAAGCACGTGTTCTGCGAGAAACCGGTCGGCATCAACCAGGAGGCCACGGCGGCGATCGAGGCCGCCGCCCGCAAGGCCGGTGTGGTCACCGGATGCGGATTCAACTACCGCTGGGCTCCGTTGGTGCAGCACACCCGTCACCTCATCGATGAGGGCCGCTTCGGCGACCTGACGCACTATCGGGGACGCTTCTTCTCCATGTACGGACGGGATCGGCTCGGCGTTCTCAGTTGGCGCTTCCTCGAGGCTAAGGCCGGCTACGGCGTCCTGTCCGACATCATGACGCACGCGATCGACATGGCCCTCTACCTGTGCGGATCGATCAAACGTGTGGTGGCAACCAGGGAGATATTCGTGAAGCGGCGCCCCTTGCCGAGCGGCGAGGGCAGCCATTACGACCGGGGAGCACCCGGGGACCCCACCGGCGAGGTGACGAACGAGGATTATGTCGGCGCTCTCGTCGAGTTCGAGAACGGCGTGCGCGGAACCCTCGAGGTGGACCGCTCGATCTTCGGGCCGCAGAGCTCGATGGCCTTCGAGCTGAACGGGTCGAAGGGGGCGGTGGCGTGGGACCACGAAAAGCTCAATCAGTTGCAGCTCTATCTGCCGGAGGAACAGCCGGTCGACGGATTCATCGAAGTGCTGGCGAGCGACCGGCTCCCCCATCAGGGCAACATCGTGCCGGGCGGCGGGAATTCACTCGGTTACGAAGACATGAAGCTGATCGAGGCGCTCGAGTTTTTGAAGTCCGTGGCGGCCGGCCGGGCCCACCACCCCGGTTTCGACGACGCGCTTGCGGTTGCTTCGGTGACCGCCGCCATGGTCCGCTCGTGGCACTCCGGGAGCTGGGAGGACGTCGTGAGCCTGCGGATCGACTGAACGGGGCAAATGCCCATAGAGGGATCATGTGAGCGGATGGGCGTGGGGGCATGTCGGGACCCCTGAGGCCGGCCGCGCCGGGCGGAGCTGATCCCAGGGGCCATACTCTGGGAACCACGAATAGGAGGAAGCATGGAGACGATCCGATTGACGACTGCGCAGGCGATCGTGAAATGGCTGACCAACCAATTCACGGTTATCGACGGGGCAGAGGTCCCGGTGTTCGCAGGGGTCTTCGGCATCTTCGGCCACGGCAACGTCACCTGCCTGGCCGAGGCTCTGGAACCGGTACAGGATCAGCTTCCCACCTGGCGAGGCCAAAACGAACAAGGCATGGCCCTGGCCGCGGTCGCGTTCGCCAAAGCGAAGCGAAGGCGCCAGATCATGATCGCCACTTCGTCGATAGGTCCCGGTTCAACGAACATGGTCACGGCGGCCGCGGTTGCCCATGCCAATCGCCTGCCGCTGCTCCTTTTCAGCGGCGACTATTTCACGAATCGCATCGTCGACCCGGTCCTGCAGCAGGTCGAAAACTTCGACGATCCCACGCTGTCGGTGTGTGATGCGTTCAAGCCGGTCACGAGGTACTGGGATCGGATCGTCACCCCCGAGCAAATCGTCCGGTCGCTCCCGCAGGCGCTCGCCGTCATGCTCGACCCGGGAGACTGTGGGCCGGCCTTTTTTGCTCTCCCCCAGGATGTCCAGAGTGAGGCCTATGACTTTCCTGCCCCGTTCTTCAACAAGAAGCTCCATTACATTCGTCGACCGGGGCCAGATGAGCGGGATGTGATCAGCGCGGTCGAGGTGCTGACGACCGCCGAACGACCGCTCATCGTCTCCGGGGGCGGCGTCCACTACTCGGGTGCCGTCGCCGAGCTCACCGATTTCGCCGAGCGACGGGGAATCCCGGTGGTGGAGACCGTGGCGGGCAAGGCCACGCTCGTCCACGATCATCCCAACTACGCCGGGCCGATCGGTGTCACCGGGTCGGCGGCGGCCAACGCGCTGGCTGAGGACGCGGATGTGGTTGTGGCGATAGGGACTCGATTGCAGGATTTCACGACGGGATCGTGGTCGGTGTTCAAGAACCCCGATGTTCGCTTCATCAGCCTCAACACCGCCCGGTGGGATGCCTACAAGCAACAGGCTCATCCAGTGATTGGCGACGCCAGAGCCGGGCTCAAGGCCATCGACGCCCGGCTGGGCGCCTACCGGGCACCGGACGGGTGGCTCGGCATCGCCCAGGAACGAATTGCCGAGTGGCACTCCTACCTGGATTCGTGGAAGGAGCAGAACGCCAGCCCCCCTGCCTATGCCCAGGTCATCCAGGTGATCAACGAAGCCTGCGACGAGGACGACTACATCCTGTCGGCGGCCGGGGGGCTCCCGGGTGAGCTCGCCATGGGGTGGCGCTCGAAGTCGGTGGGATCATTCGATGCTGAGTACGGCTACTCGACCATGGGATACGAGATCGCAGGAGCCTGGGGCGCCAAGATGGCCCGCGGTTCCGGAGACGTCATCGCCTGGGTCGGTGACGGCTCCTATCTCATCATGAACAGCGACATCTACTCGACCGTGTTTAGCGGTCACAAGGTCATCTTTATCGTCTGCGACAACGGAGGGTTCGCCGTTATCAATCGGCTCCAGGTGAATACCGGTGGAGCAGAATTCAACAATCTGCTTCGAACCGCCCGCCATGAGAGGTACTTCCAGGTCGACTTCGTCAAACACGCCGAGTCGATGGGCGCCCGCGCTGAGAAGGTCGAGAAGCTGGCGGAGCTCCCGGCCGCATTCGCCCGCGCCAAAGAGTCGGACCGCAGCTATGTGCTCGTCATCGACGTCGACGAGTACACCTGGACCGAAGGCGGGGCGTGGTGGGAAGTGGGCATCCCCGAGGTGAGCGACCGCGAACAGGTCAGGGTCGCCCGGGCCGAATTGGAGGCTGAGAAGAAGCACCAGCGAGTCGGGGTGTGACCCGTGCCAGTCGCCTTCCTCGCCCGTGACGGTCGCCCGGACGATCGCATTTCCGGCCTCGCCCCGTTCGGACCTCCCGATCGGCGTCGTGGACTTCGGGCAACATGTAGTGGCGCCGGCTCCCACCCATCAGGGACTGGCTGAGTGACCTACGACCTCATCACCGTCGGACGGGTCAACATGGACCTGATTGCTCAGCAAATCGGGGCCGACTTTGCGGACGTGAAAGGCTTCGACGCCATGGTGGGAGGCAGCCCCACCAACATTGCCATCGGCACGGCCCGGCTGGGTCTGCGGTCCATCGCCTTCACGGGAGTGGGGGACGATCGTGTTGGAGACTTCGTCCTTCGCTACCTGACAGATGAGAACGTCGTCACCGACTTCATCCCCCGCATCGAGGGCAGGCAGACTTCGCTTGCCCTGATCGGGGTGCAGCCGCCGGGAGACTTTCCGCTGTCCTTTTACCGCGAGGACCCGGCCGACATCTATCTCACCGTCGACCATGCGAAGGCCCTCCCCCTCGATGCGTCGAAGGCGGTGTTGTTGTCCGGCAATGCCTTCAGCCGGGGGCTGGTCGTCGAGACATCCGGCTGGATCGGCGACGAGGCCCGGAGTCGGGGACTGCGCTCCTTTCTTGATCTCGACCTTCGACCGGTGGAGTGGGCCGATCAGGGTGGCTACGGCCGGGCCATGCAAGCGGTGCTACCCAAGGTCGAGGTGGCGATCGGAACCGAAGAGGAGTTCTATGAGGCTCTAGCGGCGGAGCCGAAGCAAATCCTTGCAAGAGGCTCGGAGCTCACAAACGGCCAGGTTGAGGAGCTCACCCGGGCCATCGACCGAACGCTGGCCGCAGGCGACGGTCCCGACACACTGGTACTCAAACGGGGCCCGCAGGGCGCATCCGTTGCGACACCGGACGGGTCCATCGACGTGCCGGGTTTTCCGGTAGACGTGGTCAACACGGTTGGAGCAGGCGACGCATTTGCGAGTGGGCTCATCACCAAGCGCCTGCAGGGGTGGGACTGGTTTGAGGCGGTGCGTTTTGCCAACGCGTGTGGCGCCATCGAGGTCACTCGACAGGGGTGTGCCTCGGCTCTACCGACCGAAGCCGAGGTGGTGGAATTCATCAACCAGCAGTCGGCTGATTAGTGCCTCAGATCGGCCACCGGGGAGTGCCCGCATGTTCCCGGCCTTTCACTCAGGCAGGCGGGCCACTCAGGCAGGCGGGTCACCCAGATCCAACTCCTGAGGCCCCTCGCTGATAGCTCTGGCGCCGGCCTCGGCCGCCGCCAGGGTGGCATAGCCGTCCCAGGCGGAAGGGCCGTCGACCCGGCCTTCGAGCGCGCTCCGCGCCCAGGCAGTCACTTCGATTTCGTAGGCGCGGGCGAACCGTTCCAGCCAGTCTTGCTCCACCAGGTGGGTGATCTGTCCGCCACGGCGGATCCGCGGCGTGTGGTGGGGGGCACCCGTCAAGGTCCCCTCCGAACCGACCACTTCGATCCCGACCTCGTAGCCGTACGACGAGTCCATGTTGAACTCGATGACGGCCAGGGCGCCGCCGGTCATCCTCAAGGAGATGATCAGGAGCACCGGCTCCACCGAACGATCCGGATCGATCGGCGTAGCCAGCACCGAGATCTCGGCGATCTCGGAGTCGAGCAGCCAGCGGGCCGAGTAGAGGTCGTGGACCACCGAGTTGATCATCGCCTCGCGCGCCGAGGGGAGCGGAGTCACGGCCACGTTGCGGTGCCAGCCGCGGAAGAACAGCGCCCGTCCGATATCGCCGCGGGCGATTGATTCCCTGACGTCCACATGCTGCGGGTCGTAGTGGCGCATCAGGCCCACCTGCACGAGGCGCCGGCGGGCAGCCACCTCAGCGTCGACCACCGAACGGGCGTCGGCCACCGCGGTTGCCAGCGGCTTTTCGCACAGAACGGGCTTGCCCGCCGAGACGCACGCCAGCGTCAGCGCAGCATGGCTTGCGTCAGGACTGGCGATGACCACGGCCTCCACCAACGGATCGGCGATCAGCTCGTAGGCGTCCTCGTGCTCTTTTGCCGCGCACCGGGCGGCAGTGTCTGACAGGCGGCCTTGATCGACGTCCATCACCGCGACCACTCGAGCCGCCGACGCGGAATGTTGGAGGTTCTCGACGTGGCGCCCTCCCATGCCACCAAGCCCGATTACACCAACAGCGAGTTGGTCGGTCACGACTCGCTTCTCCCGGCTCCGAGAAGGGCGGGCCGATTGTGTGTCTGACACATGGCTCGAATATACCGGGCGGGCGGCTCAGAAGACCACCCGGCTGCGGCCGCTACAATCCCCGCCGAATGGTGGGAGCCGGCCAGTGATCTCAGACCAACAGTTTGGCGACATCGCCGAGACGCCTGATACCCCGCTGCGGGCCGGTGGTTGTGGTTGAACTTCTCATCCGCTCTGGAAACGGGGCTACCGCTGATGATGCCCTCCTGGTCACGCCCGAGTCCGCCGGCTGGGTCTACTCGGGTCTGCGCATTGTCGAGTTGAGCGACGAGGCCCGCGACTTCGCCACCGGCCAGGATGAAACCGCCGTGCTTCCTTTGAGGGGAAGCGCCCGTGTGGAGGTCGAAGGACGCACGTACGTCCTCAATGGCCGGAGTGCCATGTTCGGCGAGATAACGGATTTCCTCTACGTTCCCATTGACACCGAGATGAGGATCACCGGCCAGGGTGAGTTCGCCCTCTGTAGCGCCCGCGCCACTCGCAAGCTGGATCCGGCTTACGTGGCTGCCGAAGAGGTTACGGTCGAGGTGCGGGGCGGAGGAGTGGCTACCAGGCAGATCAACAACTTCATGGCAGCCGATGCCTTCGAAGCAGACGCACTGATTGCCGTGGAGGTGATCACGCCGGAAGGAAGCATCTCCTCATACCCTCCGCACAAACACGACGAGCGGACCGAAGTCGAAACCCAACTCGAGGAAATCTATTACTTTCGGATCTCAGGCAACGACGGCTTCGGGCTCTTCAACGCCTACTCTGCCGACGGCTCGTTCCATGAGACGACCGAGGTCCACGATGGTGACGCGTTCCTCGTCCCGGAGGGTTTTCACGGCCCCGCGATTGCCCTCCCCGGCTACCACATGTACTACCTGAACGTAATGGCGGGACCGGAGCGTCTTTGGATGTTCACCGACGACCCGCGTCACGCCTGGCAGCGACAAGTCATCGAAAGCCAGGCTGCAGATCCTCGACTGCCCCTGTCGATCTGATTACGCCCCACCAACCCCCTTCCTCGAGGCTCGGCCTCTCGGTCCGTTCACTACCGTTGCTTTTCGCGCTGTCGCCAGCGCGGCGCGGCAGCTACAGGGATAGACACCAACGTTGCCGAATTCCAACGATCAGGGGCGTAGGTCTCTTTCCTCCCTTCGTGCTCCTCCCACCGAATCCATACGCGGTGAGCCGTGGCGGGAATAGCTCTGCGCTGGGCATTGTTTCACCCCGAAGCCGGACACCGCGACGGGCTTGCCCGAAGATCCCGAAGGAATTCTCGCCTCGGCGAGCGTGAGTGGCTGGCTAGAGCTGCAAATCGACGACCAAAGGGCCCAAATGACCGACTGGAATACAAAGATCATCGACGAGTTCCGCACCAACGACGGGAAAGTAGGCGGACAGTTCGAGGGGTTCCCTCTGCTGATCCTTCACAGCACCGGAGCTAAATCCGGGCTCGAACGACTCAATCCTCTGGCATATCGCGCCGTCAATGGCGGCTACGCCGTGTTTGGCTCCAAGGCCGGAGCTCCCTCTCATCCCGACTGGTTCCACAACCTGGTGGCGAACCCGGAGGCTTCTGTCGAGGTAGGCACGGAGACCCTGGAAGTCACCGCACGTGTATTGGAGGACGAAGAGCGGGATGCCGTCTGGGACGCCCAGAGTTCTGAACATTCGTTTTTTGCCGAGTACCAGGAGAAGAGCGGTCGGCAGATTCCGGTAGTGCTCCTGACGCCCGGCTCCTAGCTGGCGCGCCTGCGGCGCTGTGCCAGCCAGCGCTTGCGGTAACGGCGCCGCTCGTCTTCGGGGAACCCGCCCCACAGCCCTGCTTCCTGATTGGTTTGCAGGGCGTATTCGAGGCACTCCTGCTGGACGGTGCAGGAGGAGCAGATGGCTTTGGCGCGGCCGATGGAATCGAGGGCATTACCGGTGGTACCGGTTGGGAAGAAGAGCTCGGGATCAGATGAGCGACACGCCGCTACTTCCTGCCAAAGGCCCCTCTCCGCCGCGATAGCCATCCAACCTCCTCAAGTAGACATTGTGAACAGTTTCACAATGTGCCCGCAAAAAGATACGCCGCCTTCGACCGGCCAAAGGTACTGAGGACCAGGAGTCGAGGCAAAGGTTTTTTTTCGCGACTGAGGTCAGCGGCTACCACGACGTCCTCGGGTACCCTTCCACCGCTATGAGCATCCAGGAAGACTTGGCGGCCGAATTGAAGGACGCCCTCAAGGCCAAGGACCAGCCGCGCAAGAATGCGATCCGCTCGGTCGAAACCGACGTTGCGCGCGCCAAGTCCGAACCCGGATTCGATGGGGAAGTCGGCGACGACCTCTACCTGACAGTTATCGCCGGCTACGTGAAGAAGATGACCAAAGCCATCACCGAGTACGAGGGCCTCGGCGAGAGAGGCCAGGAGATGGCCGCCAAATTGAGGTACGAAACTGATTACCTTTCCCGGTGGCTTCCCCAGAAACTGAGCGAGGAGGCCACCCGCGACCTCGTTACGGCGGCCATCAGCGAACTGGGCATCGACGACCCCAAGCAGGCCGGCCGGGTAATGGGCCACATCATGCAAGCTCACAAGAGTGACGTTGACGGTTCAATGGTGAAGCGGCTTGTCGACGAAGCGCTGGGTGGCTGAGCTACCCACCTATGAACCGATGGCGGCCACCAGGTGGCCGCGGGCATTCTCCGCTCCCGGGTGGGCTTTTGAAGTCAAGTGGGACGGCGTGAGAGCGATCGCCTCGTGGGACGGCGACAAGCTAGTTATCAGGAGTCGCCGGGGACGCGATATCACTCCCACCTACCCGGATCTGAGGTGGTCGGGCTCGGGTCCCCCGGCAATTCTCGACGGTGAGATCGTCGCCCTCGACGCTGCCGGGCGCCCGTCCTTCGGCCAATTGCAGCAACGCATGAACCTACGCCGCGGCGCCCCTGCAGCCGCCGACATCCCCGTCTCGTTCATGGTGTTCGACCTCCTCTACCTGGAGTCGCCGCTCATCGGCGAGCCATGGAAGGAGCGACGCCGCCAACTTGAAACGCTGGCGTTACCTCCTCCATACGTCGTACCGGATCTGGTGATGGAAGACGGCGAAACCCTGTGGGAGGCGATTCGTCAACAAGAGTTGGAGGGAATGGTGGCTAAGCGAGTTGAATCGCCATACCTTCCCGGGGCTCGCTCCCGGGACTGGCGAAAGGTCTCCAGGGTCGAACAGGTCCGGGCCGTGGTGGGAGGTTTCACTGCCGGAGAGGGATCGCGAACCGACACCTTCGGCTCCATGTTGCTGGGCCTAACCGATGGCGACCGGCTCCGCCACATTGGCTCCGTCGGTACCGGTTTCGATCACTCCACTCTGCACGCCATCCGCCAGGCCCTCGACCAGATGGTCATTGCCCGGTCGCCCTTCCACGACGACTCCGAAATTCCGGTCGACGCCACCTTCGTCGACCCGCAGCTGGTGGCGATGGTCGAGTTCAAGGAATGGACCAGGGCCGGAAAGCTACGCGCGCCGTCATTCAAAGGCTTCGCCGATGACCCGCCCGAAGCGGCTACGTGGCAGGAGGAGGGACCACCAACACCCAGAAAGGAATCCGGGTGACCTCCTGGTCGCCGTGACTGACCCGAAACACGTAGCCCTTCTCCTCGGGAAACCTCAGGTCGAAGAAGGGGATCGCCAGCGGAACCACGCTGCGCTGTCCCGGCCGGTGCGTGGAAGCCTCCCCGACCCGGAGGGTGCCGACGGCCCTGGCACCAAGCGGTTTCATGTCCTCATCCATGAGAGTGACTTCGATGTTGAGGTCGGTGTCTCGCTCGGCAGGTTCTACTTCGGCAACCAGCACCACCGACAAGGCCTTGTGGACGGCGGGGACGCTGCGAGTTCGGATGGTGTCGAAACCGCCTCCGAGAACGAATAGTTTCCCTGAATGAACCTGGGCCTGGTCGGCGAGCATGGCCGAGCTGATCCTCACCCGGCCTTCTTCTTGGCCTTCGTGGCCTCGACGCTCGCCTTGAGGGCATCGAGCAGGTCGATCACCTTGGTGGGCTCGGGGCTTTCGGGGGCAACGATTTCTCGCCCGGCAATCTTGGCCTGAGCCATCTCCTCCACCGCCTCGCGGCTGGCATCATTCCACATCGAAGGATCAAAATCCGCCGAAAGGTTGTCGATGATCATCGCCGCCATCTTGAGTTCCTCGTCCGACGGCTCCACCTTTTCCTCCAGGGCTTCAAATGCCGGCTCCCTGACCTCGTCGGGCCACCACATGGTTTCGAGAACCAACACGTCGTCTTCGGGACGCACCACGGAGAGGTACTCCCGCTCGCGAATCGCCACTTTGGCGACACCCACTTTGCCCTGATCCCTGAGGGCATTGAGCAAGATGCTGTAGGCCTTCACTCCCCCCTTTTCCGGCGCCAGGTAGTAGGACTTCTTGAAGTAGATCGGGTCGATGTCCGCTTGATCGACGAACTGAACCACATCAACCGTTCCGGCCAGAGCTTTGCCGATGGCGTTGAGCTCCTCCTTGGTAAATACGACGTACTTACCCTTCTCGAATTCGTAGCCCCGAACAATCTTCTCGTATGGCACCTCTTCGCCGTCGAGCTCGGCGACCCGCTTGTACTTGATAGGACTGTGGTCGCCTTCGCGTAACTGCCGAAAGGACGCCTTCTTGTCCTCGGTAGCGCTGTAGAGGCCGACGGGGATGGTCACGAGGCCGAAGGAAATGGCCCCTTTCCAGATGGACTGCATGTGTCTGCTCCTTGATTCCGTGCGATCCCGATTGGTTCGCGAAATCGAGACAATGTTACTTGGGAAGGCCGCCGGTGGGAACCGATGCTCACTGATGTGACACCGCTGAGCAATCAGGTGTGACGAGCGATCCGATCCGGTTTAGCGTGCTCCCATGATCAACCGGGGACAGGCGCAGGCCCTCGACCAGGCCGATCCGCTGCGGGAGTTTGCGGATCTGTTTGTCGTAACCGACCCGAACCTGATCTACCTCGACGGCAACTCTCTCGGGAGGCAGCCCGGCACCGCCGCCGGGTTGGTCACGGCCGCCATGGACCGATGGGCCGATGAGCTGGTGGGAGCCTGGCGCAGCAGATGGATCGACCTGCCACGCCAGGTTGGGGCCGCGCTGGCGCCGCTGGTTGGTGCCGACCCCGCCGACGTGATGATTACCGACCAGACCACCGTCAACCTCTACAAGCTGGCCGCGGCGGCGATGACTGCCAGGCCCGAACGCCACGACATCATCACCCATGCCGGCAACTTCCCCTCCGATCTGTACGTTCTCAACAGCCTGGCGGTTACGAGCGGTGGGGCACTGCGGGTGGTGGAGCACGACTCGATCGATGGCGTCAGCGCCGACGCCATCGGCCATGCGGTCGACGATCACGTGGCTCTAGTCAGCCTGTCTCACGTCGATTTCAGATCAGGGTCCATCGCCGACCTGCCCCGCATAACCGACATTGCCCACGAAGCCGGAGCCCTGGTTCTCTGGGACCTGAGCCACTCGGTGGGAGTCATACCCACCGACCTCAAGGCCGCGGGAGTCGACCTGGCAGTGGGTTGCACTTACAAGTACCTCAACGGTGGGCCGGGTGCGCCCGCATTCCTCTATGTCTCCCCGGACCTGCAGGCCGAAATCGTCCAGCCCATTCAGGGTTGGTTCGGCCACGAAGACATGTTCGCGTTCGACCCCACCTACAGTCCGGCGGCCGACATAAGGCGTTTCGCAGTCGGTACCCCTCCCATCCTGTCGCTCATAGCCGCCGGCGCTGGAATCGACGTGACCGTCGAGGCAGGAGTCGCGGCCATCCGGGAAAAGAGCATGGCGCTCACATCGTTGCAAATGGATCTCTTCGACGATCAATTGGCTACGCGGGGCTTCGAGCTGGCAACGCCACGCGATCCCGCCAAACGGGGTGGCCACGTCAGCCTCAGCCATCCCGACGCCTATCGGATTAGCCGGGCCATGATCGAACACGGCGTCATACCGGACTTCCGAGCCCCCAATGTGATCCGCCTTGGGCTCTCTCCCCTCTACACGTCGTTCACCCATGTCTGGGATGCCACCCGCCGGCTGGCAACCCTCATGGACGAGGGGGCGCACACCCGCGTTGAAGGTGACCGCACCGGCGTTAGCTAGTGCTCTGTCCAGGGACGTTGGCGATGTTGAGGGCGAGTCAGAGGCGGTGCTGGGAAGGACGCAGGACGAAGGCGCACTTGACGTGCGTCGAGGACGAGGACGCATCCAGCGGCGTCACTGGCCGTCCTGAACGCGGCAAACGTTACTGGTCGGGGCACTAGCGACGGCTTGACGTGTTGGCTCCCTCCCACCAAACTAGCTGCCTGTGAAAAACGCCCCGATCAACATTTTGTAGCGCATACGTCATAAGACGTATGCGCCCACCTGCCCTTCGGAAGCCCGGAGGGTTTTTCATTGAAAGGAGGAGGCTATGGTCGAGATCTACGACACCACCCTGCGCGACGGTGCCCAGCTGGAAGGCATCAGCCTGTCGGTCGAGGAGAAGCTGCGCATTGCCACACTTCTCGACGAGCTCGGCGTCCACTACATCGAGGGCGGCTGGCCGGGGGCGCTTCCCAAAGACACCGAGTTCTTCGCCAGAGCCGAGAAGGAGCTCGACCTCGAGGCGGCGACGCTGGTGGCATTCGGCTCCACCCGCCGAGCCGACATCGACGCCGCCTCGGACCCGCAGCTACAGGCGCTGCTCGAGGCAAACACCGACGTGATCTGCGTTGTGGGCAAGTCCTGGGACTATCACGTAAGGGAGGCTATCCGCACCACCCTCAACGAAGGAATCGCCATGGTCGCCGACACGGTGCGGTTCCTCACGAGCGAGGGAAAACGGGTGTTCTTCGACGCCGAGCATTTCTTCGACGGCTTCCGTCACAACCCCGAGTACGCGCTGCAAGTGGTGACCGTCGCCGCCGATGCCGGTGCCGAGCGCGTCATCCTCTGCGACACCAATGGTGGGGGCCTGCCCTCATCTATCGGCCCGGCGGTGGCAGCAACCAGGAAGACGGTCCCCGGAGCCAACCTCGGCATCCACACGCACAACGACTCCGGATGCGCAGTAGCCAACACCTTGATGGCGGTGCAAGCCGGAGCGATCCAGGTGCAAGGATGCATCAACGGGTACGGCGAGCGCACCGGCAACGCCGACCTGTGCGCGGTCTTGCCGGATCTGATGCTGAAGCTGGGCATCGAGGCGATACCGAAGGAGCGGCTCGCGCGCCTGACCACAATCTCCCACCTCATAGCCGACCTGGTCAACATCACCGTCGACCCCCACCACCCTTATGTGGGCGCGTCGGCCTTCGCCCATAAGGCAGGGCTCCACACTTCGGCGCTGGCCCGCCGCTCGGACGCCTACGAGCACATCACGCCGGCCGAAGTTGGCAATACGACCCGGATGGTGGTTTCGGAGATGGCGGGCCGCTCCACCGTTATCGGCAAAGCCCGCGAGCAGGGATTGGACCTCGACGACGACACCGCCACCGCCATCCTCGCCACGGTAAAGGACCTCGAGGCCCGGGGGTACCAGATCGAGGCCGCCGATGGCACGTTCGAACTGCTGGTTCGGAAGGCCACCGGGTGGGAGCAGCCGTTCTTCGAACTCGAGTCCTTTCGAGTGTTCACCGAGCGCCGGGCCGATGGGGAGGTCGTGGCCGAGGCGACGATAAAAGTGCACGTGAAGGGCGAGCGGGTGGTCTCTACCGCCGAGGGAGATGGCCCGGTCAATGCGCTCGACCGGGCGCTACGCCAGGCCCTGGCCACCACCTACCCGGAGGTCGAGCACATGCGCCTCACGGACTATCGGGTCCGGGTGCTCGACCCGGAGGCCGGAACTGCAGCCGTCACCCGGGTACTGCTCGAGATGAGTGACGGCAAGGAAGCGTGGGGAACGGTCGGCGTTCACCAGAACATCATCGAAGCGTCCTGGGAGGCCGTTGCCGACGGAGTTGTCGTCGGTTTGCTTCGCCTGACTCAGGTTTCGTAATCCTGGGCCTTGGCCGGGGTCATCAGCTCGTAGAACTCGATCCAGCTGCCCTCGGTGAGCTCGCGTAACTTGGCGCCCAGCTCGCGGGCCGCAGGGATGCTCGGGTTGTCGTCTCTTCCGTATGGGGAGTCGATCACCTCAGCAGTCCATTGCATATATACGCGGTCCTTCTCCCCCGGCAACGTCCCGCCGTTGAAATAAACAGTCGTCGCCGACCGCTGGCCTGCCTCTTCGTAGGCCTTGCCGATGTCCGCCGCGATGGTGGCCGCCTTGCGGGCCTCCCGCCGCTTAACCGTCCAAACCCGCCGTATCAAGTACATGCCTAGGCAAATCCGACGAGTCGCTCTTGGTCGCCTTCAAGATGAATGTAGGTGACTTTGGAGACCGCGATCCCATAGGTACTGCCATCAACGTCGTCCGCCCATATCAGCGGCTTGCCGGCCTCAAGAGCCGATTCAAGCTCTTTGACGAAGGACTCTGAGTCCTCCATCTCGATATCGATTCCGCTGTCTGCACCGGAAAACCCGACTTGAAGTCGCATACTCTCTCCTACTTGATGATCAACTCGGGGTGAGCCCGTGTCCTCGGCCTCAGCTCGTCGACTTGCTTAGCAAGCTCACGAAAGGCTTCGGCCGCTTCCGAGTGCGGCGCCGCCACCGCTACCGGCAAACCCTGATCGGCACCTTCGCGCATCGCCGTCACGAACGGTATTTGGCCGAGCAACGGAACGGAGAGCTCGTCCGCCAGCAGCCGGCCCCCTCCCTGCCCGAACAGCTCGTAGCGGGTACCGTCGTCGCCGGTGAACCACGACATGTTCTCGACTACCCCGAGGACTTCCTGGTTTACCTTCTCTGCCATGAGGCCGGCTCGTCTGGCGACACGCTGCGCTGTGGGCTGCGGCGTAGTGACGATCATCGCCTGCGACTTCGGCAGGAACTGGCTCATTGATATGGCGATGTCGCCGGTGCCGGGCGGCATGTCGATCAACAAATAATCGATATCGCCCCAGTAGGCGTCCACCAGGAACTGCTCTAACGCTTTGTGCAGCATCGGTCCCCGCCAGATGACGGCTTGATCCGGGCGAACGAAGTAGTCCATGGAGATGGCCCTCACTCCATGAGCCCCGGGCGGCATGATGACCTGGTCGATCACCGTCGGGGGGCGATCTATGCCCAGCATCTTGGGGATAGAAAACCCCCAAACGTCGGCGTCGATTATTCCGACCGTCTTTCCAGCTTCAGCTAACGACACCCCGAGGTTGGCGGTGACGGAAGACTTGCCGACGCCCCCCTTGCCGCTGGCAATTGCCAGGACACGGGTTCGGGGATCGATGGTGACCTGGCGGTTCGGGCCGCCGCCGATGCTGGTGACGAGCTCGGAACGCTCGTCGTCGGTCATCACCGTGAACTCAACGTTGACCTGGCCGACTCCGTCCACGGTTTGCGCCGCCCGGGCGACATCCCCCTCGAGCTTGTCTTTGAGGGGGCAACCGGGGACCGTTAGAGCCACAAGAACCCGGACTGAGCCGTCGTCGCCCACTTCTAGGTCGCGCAACATTTTCAACTCTTCCAGAGACTTATGGATCTCCGGGTCTTGAACCTGGCCGATCGCAGCCCGCAACGCTGCCTGGTCGATTATGGACTCCTCGAATTGGTCGGCCCGAAGTGTAGTGAGCAGCCCCGGCCTCCCCTCAGAAGGTGCCGACTGCCTAATGCGCTATTCGCCTACCATTTGCGAGGCCTGCTGGAGGATCTCCTGGCAATTGGGGAAGTCCCGAAACTGGCCGAAAGGAATCGGAGCCTGAGGGGCGTCGGGTTGATCGCCAAGCTGTGCCCACCAGAATTCGACGGTGTGCCAGGCGCCGAGCTTGAATCCGACGGCGGGAAACGAGCCCGCCAGCTCAAAGCCCAGAGCCTGGTGAAACCTGATGCTGGCCTCGTTGGGAACGGTGATAGCCGCGTAGACGTTGACAAAACCCTGGGCCGTGAGGATGTCGAACATGGCGGAGTAGATGGCGCGCCCGACGCCAAGACCCTGGTTCCCCTCCTTGACAAAGACCGTCACCTCGGCATCCCAGTCGTATGCCGGCCTGGTACGGAAACGCCGCGCATAGACGAAGCTCACAATTTCGTGGCTCCGTTCCGCAACCAGCCACGGATACATGTCCAGCGTGTCTTCGATCCTCGAGGCAATCTCGGCACCATCCGGTGCCTCGGTTTCGAAGGAGACCGCGCTCTCGACGACGGCCGGCACGTAAATGGCGGCGATCTGCGGGGCATCTTCCGCAGTGGCAACCCGGATCTCGATCTTCATGTCGCGAGCGTACCGGCATAACCGGCGAGACCCGACGGCCGGTAGGCTTTGAGCCGGCGGCGACACAAGAGGGACACCAAAGGAGCATTCATGAGTCATGATCCGTTCGGGGCCCGAGCAACGCTCACTACCTCTCTCGGCGAACGGACCATGTACCGCCTGGACGCATTGTCGGGAATCGCCGAAGTCGACTCACTTCCTTACACCATCAAAGTCCTGCTCGAGGCAGCTTTGCGCCACCACGACGACCTGGTGGTGACCGACAAAGACGTCAAGGCCCTTGCTTCTTATGACGCCACCAGCGTGCAGGAGACCGAAATTGCCTTCACCCCGGGAAGGGTCGTCCTGCAGGACTTCACAGGAGTGCCGGCCGTCGTCGATCTGGCGGCCATGCGCTCGGCGATTGTGCGGATGACGGGTGACGAGGCGGCGGCGCTCAAGGTCAATCCTCGAGTGCAGTGCGACCTGGTGATCGATCACTCGGTCCAGGTGGACGCTTTCAACTCGGGCATGGCGCTGCTCATCAACTCCGAGAAGGAGTTCGCCCGTAACCAGGAGCGCTACGAGTTCCTCAAATGGGGCCAATCGGCCTTCGACAACTTCCGCGTTGTCCCTCCCGCTACGGGCATCGTCCACCAGGTGAATCTCGAATACCTGGCCAAAGTGGTGTGGGACGACGGCACCAGCCTGTACCCCGACAGCCTGGTGGGCACCGACAGCCACACCACCATGATCAACGGGATCGGCGTTCTCGGCTGGGGCGTCGGGGGCATCGAGGCCGAGGCAGTCATGGTGGGCCAGCCGATCTACATGCTCATCCCCCATGTCGTCGGGTTCGGCCTGACCGGAGCATTACCTGAAGGAACCACCGCTACCGATCTGGTGCTACGAGTAACCCAGATGCTTCGCGAGCACGGAGTTGTGGGCAAGTTTGTCGAGTTCCATGGTCCGGGCCTGAGTGATATGCCGCTTGCCAACCGGGCGACCATCGCCAACATGGCGCCCGAATATGGGGCCACGGTTGGCTACTTCCCGGTGGACGATCAAACCATTCGCTACATGCAACTCACCGGCCGCAGCCCGGAGCTGATCGAAACCGTGGAGCAGTACTACCGGGAACAGGGATTGTGGCGGGACGAAGCCCGCACGATTAGCTATAGCTCCAGCCTCGAACTCGACCTCGGCACCGTTCAGCCGTCGCTGGCAGGCCCCAAGCGGCCCCAGGACCGCATCGATCTGTCGGGAATGAAGGACCAGTGGGCGCAGGATCTCGTTGATACGTTCGGCAAAGCTGGATCGGGAGGGCCCGGCTCGGTGGTTGAGTGGGAGGACGAGGGCGGACCGGCGATGCCGGAGGCATCCGATGAGAACGGCGTCACCGTCTCCTACGACGGGGAGACGTTTGAGCTCAACCACGGCCACGTCGTAATCGCCGCGATCACGAGCTGCACGAACACCTCCAACCCCGATGTCATGGTCGGGGCGGGCCTGGTAGCCCGTAAAGCGCGGGCCCGCGGCCTCACTCGCAGGCCCTGGGTCAAGACGTCGTTCGCCCCCGGGTCCAGGGTCGTGACCGAGTACATGGAACGCTCCGAGCTAATGGACGATCTGGAGGCAGCAGGCTTCTATCTGGTCGGTTACGGATGTACCACCTGCATTGGAAACAGCGGACCGCTGCCGGAAGAGATCAGTAAGGCCATCCACCAGTACGATCTCGTGGCTGCATCGGTCTTGTCCGGCAACCGCAACTTCGAGGGCAGGATCTCACCGGATGTGCGCGCCAACTACCTGGCCTCACCACCCCTGGTTGTGGCGTATGCCCTGGCCGGCACAGTGAACATCGACCTCACCACCGAACCACTGGGCGCCGATCAGGAAGGTCTCCCGGTCTACTTGCGCGACATCTGGCCGTCTCAGGCCGAGATCGACGAGATCGTCGCCTCCAGCGTGCAGCGCGATCAATTCACCGAGCAATACGCTCATGTCTTCGATGGGTCGGATGAGTGGCAGGCCATTGAGACCTCGGGGGGAGCCCTGTATGGCTGGGATGAAGACAGCACTTACGTGCAGGAGCCGCCTTTCTTCGAGGACCTGACGCTCGACGTCTCGCCCATCCGGCCCATTGTCGAAGCCCGGGTAATAGTGAAGGTCGGCGACTCGGTCACCACCGATCACATCTCACCAGCGGGATCGATCGCCGAGAAGTCCCCCGCCGGTCGGTATCTGGTAGACCATGGCGTCGAGCGAGCAATGTTCAACAGCTACGGCTCGAGGCGGGGAAACGATCGGGTCATGACTCGGGGAACGTTCGCCAATATCCGGGTCCGTAATCAGCTCGCCCCCGGCACCGAAGGTGGCTACACCACGGACTTCACGGACGGAAACGTCAAGACGATTTACGAGGCCAGCCTCAGCTACAAGGATGCCGGGACACCTCTGGTGATGTTGGCGGGCAAGGATTATGGAATGGGAAGCTCGCGGGACTGGGCCGCCAAAGGCACCTTTGAGCTGGGAGTGAAGGTTGTGATCGCCCAGAGCTTCGAGCGGATTCATCGCTCCAACCTCATCGGTTTCGGCGTGTTGCCGCTCACTTTCCAGCCCGGGGATAGCGCAGACACGCATGGGCTCGACGGAACCGAGACGTTCGACATCGAGATCGATGACGACCTCCAGCCGCGCCAGACGGTGCTCGTGAGGGCTACCAAGCCGGATGGCGTGGTGGTAGAGGTAAAAACTATTTGCCGCATAGACACCCCGGTGGAAGTGGAGTACTACCGCAACGGCGGGATCCTGCACAACGTGTTGCGACGGATGGCCTCCGAATAGCCGATGCCGGCTCCGAGCATGGACCGCTGAGGGCGTGACCGGCCGTCCCCTGGTGCAACAATCTGAACACCGACCCGACCGTGTCTCAGGGCGCCGTTGGTGCCAAACAATTAGCTGCGGTACGGGTTTAGCCGTCTCACTAGGACGAGGAGCGCAGCGGATTCGGGCACTGATCTTCTAGCCTGAGGACTGTGAACAAGGACCTCTGCTTGTGCCGGTAGTCATCGACGGCGGGCCATTGACTTTCGACGACGTCATCGCTGTCTCCCGGGGAACCGAAGTGAGGGTTGATGCCGGTGTCGCCGAGAGGATGGCGCCGGCACAGATGCTCGTTGAACGCGCTACCGCCGAAAACCAGGTTGTCTACGGAGTGACCACCGGGTTTGGTGCCCTGGCCTCCACCCGAATCGACCCGAGCCAGGCTGCCGAGCTTCAGATGGCGCTCCTGCGGAGTCATGCCGCCGGCGTCGGCCGGCCACTTCCATCGGAGCTGGTGCGGGCCATCGTCCTGCTGCGGGCCCGCACGCTAAGCCAGGGTTATTCCGGGGTCCGGCCGATCATCGTGGAGCGGCTTGTCCAACTCCTCAACGCCGACCTCTTGCCGGTGATCCCCGCCCAGGGCTCAGTGGGGGCCTCAGGGGACCTGGCGGCCTTCGCCCACATGGCTCTTCCGCTGATCGGTGAAGGCGAGGTGACCCTCGATGGCGAACCCGTTCCGGCGGCAGCGGCTCTGGCGGCGGCCGGAATCGAGCCGATCACCCTGCAACCCAAGGAAGGCCTGAGCTTGTTGAACGGGACCGAGGGAATGCTCGCGTTTGGCGTTATCGGCCTGCACCGCGCACACCGATTACTGCAAGCAGCCGACCTGGCGTGCGCCATGTCCGTGGACGCGCTGCGGGGAAGCAGCCGCCCATTTCGGCCTGAGGTTCACCAACTCCGGCCTCACCCCGGGCAGATCACGAGTGCGGCCAACATCGCCCGGCTGCTGGAAGGCTCCGAAATAGGCGCCAGCCACCACGACGACTTCGTTCACGCAGTCCAGGACGCCTACAGCCTGCGTTGTGCCCCCCAGGTACACGGCGCCTGCCGGGATGCCGTGGCCTACGCCGCAGCCACCTTCGAAACCGAGCTCGGCTCTGTCGTAGATAACCCGATTGTTTTTCCGGAAACCGGCGAGGTGCTCTCGGCAGGCAATTTTCATGGCCAGCCTCTGGCTCTTGCGCTCGACACCATGGCAATAGCCATGACCGGGCTGGCCAGCATCGCCGAACGCCGCATCGACCGCATGCTCGACCCCAACCACTCCGACGGCTTGCCGGCGTTCCTCTCGCCGGCCCCCGGCGTCAACAGCGGCTTGATGCTTGCTCAATACACCGCGGCTGCCCTGGTAGCCGAGAATCGGGTTCTGTCCCACCCGGCGTCCGTCGAGAGCATCCCCACCTCCGGGAGTCAAGAGGATCACGTGTCGATGGGTTGGGGGGCCGGTCGCAAGTTGTTCGACGTGCTGCTCAACACCCGCAGAGTTCTGGCCGTCGAGCTCATGTGCGCCGCCCAGGCCCTCGACTATCGCCGGCCCCTCGCGCCGGCACCGCTGGTGGCGGCAGCTTGCGATGCTTTGCGCCAGGTTTCGCCGTCCATCAATGTGGATCGAGCGATCGCCGGCGACATTGAGGCAATCTCTGACCTGGTGGCCGACGGCAGCCTCGTCGCCGCCGCCGAGGGGCTGGACTAGTGCTCTGTCCAGTAACGCTGGCGATGTTGAGGGCGAGTCAGGGGCGGCGCTGGGAAGGACGCAGGACGAAGGCGCACTTGACGTGCGTCGAGGACGAGGACGCATCCAGCGGCGTCACTGGCCGTCCTGAACGCGGCAGACGTTGCTGGGCGGGGCACTAATGACTGGGCCCCGCCCGGTACGGGCGCCTCGCGGCACGGACCTGACCACCCGGGGGTGGCAGCAGGAAGCCGCCCTTCGTTGCTTGATGAACAACCTCGACCCTGAGGTGGCGGAGAACCCGGACGAGTTAGTGGTATACGGCGGCAGGGGCAAGGCTGTCCGCTCCTGGGAGGCTTTTGATGCCATCGTCCGCACGCTGGAGGGACTGGGCAACGATGAAACCCTCCTCGTGCAATCCGGCAAGCCGGTGGGCGTGTTTCGGACCCATGAGATGGCACCGCGAGTGCTGATCGCCAACAGCTTGCTGGTGCCGGACTGGGCCGATTGGGAAAATTTCTGGGAGCTCGAGGCTCAGGGCCTCATCATGTATGGGCAGATGACCGCCGGCTCCTGGATCTACATTGGAACCCAGGGAATTCTCCAGGGCACCTATCAGACGTTCGCTGCTCTGGCCGAACAGAAATACGGAGGCACACTCAAGGGCACCATCACGCTTACAGGGGGCCTGGGGGGCATGGGTGGAGCCCAGCCGCTGGCAGTAACGATGAATGGAGGCGTCGCCATTTGCGTCGACGTCGACCCGGCCCGCATCCAGAGGCGCCTCGAGACCGGTTACCTCGACGAGTTGGCCGACTCGCTCGACGCGGCGCTGGAGCGGGCATTGGCGGCCCGGGCCGCCGGTGAGGCCGTTTCCATTGGCGTGGTCGGAAACGCCGCCGAAGTCTTCCCGGAAATTCTTCGCCGCGGCGTCGACATCGACATCGTCACCGACCAGACGTCGGCCCACGATCCTCTCAATGGCTACGTGCCCACCGGCCACGATCCCGCCGCGGCCGCCGAACTGCGGGCCGCGGATCCAACCGGGTACGTTAAGGCGGCACGGGAATCAATGGCAGTCCAATGTGAAGCAATGGTCGGCTTTCAAGCAGCCGGCTCCGAGGTCTTCGACTACGGGAACAACCTCCGGGGCGAAGCTCTCGCCGGCGGATACGCCGATGCCTTCTCCTATCCGGGTTTTGTGCCGGCCTATATCCGAGATCTGTTTTGCGAAGGGATGGGCCCGTTCCGGTGGGTAGCACTCTCCGGGGATCCGGCTGACATTCGCGCCACCGACCAGGCCTTGCGTGATTTGTTCCCGGAGAACCAGGGCTTGATTCGTTGGCTCGACATGGCAGAGGAACGAGTGGAATTTCAAGGGCTTCCATCGCGGATCTGCTGGCTTGGCTACGGCGAGCGCCACCAGGCCGGGCTGGCCTTCAATGAACTGGTGCGGACCGGCCGGGTGCGAGCTCCCATCGTGATTGGCCGTGATCACCTCGACTCAGGGTCGGTGGCGTCTCCATACCGGGAGACTGAAGCGATGCGCGACGGATCGGACGCCATCGCCGACTGGCCGATACTCAACGCGTTGCTCAATACAGCGTCGGGGGCGGCCTGGGTTGCGGTGCACCATGGTGGAGGCGTTGGCATGGGGAAGTCGATTCATGCCGGTGCCCAGGTTGTGGCAGAGGGAACTGAACAGTCGGCCAAGCGAGTCGAGCTGGTGCTGACCAACGACCCCGGCACCGGAGTGATGCGCCATGCCGACGCCGGGTATGACCGGGCGCTGGAGGTCGCGGACACCCGCGGGGTTCGCATCCCTATGACGGAGTCGTGACCGACCTCGTCCTCACCGGGATCGGCCAGCTGGTCACCAACGATCCTCAGCGCGACGGGCTCCTCGGATTGGTGGACGAGGCCGCAGTAGCTATCAAGGCCGGCCGGGTGGCCTGGGTGGGTCCCGAGCGCGAGTTGTTGCGCGACCTGCGCGACCTGCCAGAGCTCGACTGTGCGGGACGGTCGGTCCTACCGGGTTTCATCGACGCCCACACCCACCTGGCGTTTGCCGGCAACCGGGCAGAAGAGTTCGCCAGGCGTCTCCGCGGCAAGACCTACGAGGAGATCCTGGCGGCCGGTGGAGGAATCCATGCCACGGTGGAATCCACCCGGGCCACGGACAGCATGCGCCTTCTCGATTCGTCGATTCAGCGGGCCAAACGGATGCTGGGCTATGGCACCACCACCGTGGAGATCAAGTCCGGGTACGGCCTCGAAACAGAAACCGAGATCAACCAGCTCGAAGTGGCTGCTGCCATCGATGATGAGCTGGCGATTGACGTGGTTCCTACCTTCCTGGGCGCCCACGTGATCCCCAAGGAGTTCACCGGGGACAGGGCCGGATATATCCGCCTGGTGATTGACGAGATGCTCCCGGCTGCAGCCCCACTGGCGAAGTACTGCGACGTTTTCTGCGATGAGGGTGCATTCACGGTCGATGAGGCTCGGGAGATTCTGGCTGCAGCGTCCGAGCATGGGTTACGGGCCCGCATGCACGCCAACCAGCTTGGCCATTCGGGCGGGGCCGCCCTGGCAGCCGAGCTTGGAGCCGTCACGGCCGACCACCTGGACAACATCACCTCAGATGATGTGGCGGCGCTCAAGGCGGCAGGGACGGTGGCGGTGCTGCTGCCGACGGTGTCGCTTTCCTTGCGGCTGCCGGCCCCTCCGGCCCGTCGGCTGTGGGACGCCGGAGTGCCGGTCGCCATCGCCACCGACTGCAACCCCGGAACCTCATACGTGGAGAACATGCAACTGGTCATCGCCATCGCTTCGCTCGAGGCCTCACTGAGCCCCGAAGAGGCCGTCTGGGCCGCCACGCGAGGCGGAGCCATGGCCATCGAGGCGGAAGACAAGGGAGTGATCAAACCGGGGGCAGTTGCCGATTTCGTAGTGCTCGAAGCCGACAGCTACGTTGAAATCCCCTACCGGCCGGGGACAGATCTAGTGCGCATCGTCATCAAGAACGGAGAAGTTGTCGCCGGGTAAAACCGCCTAACCGCTCCTCACCAGTAGCGCTGTTCTTGAAAGACCCGCACTTCGTTTCAGTTGGTGAGTCATTCCTACCGGTAGATGAAAGTCATAATCAGCGCCATCCGCCCTTTCGACACCGAGTGTCGGGGCGACCTGGCCGCACTCGACGTACAGACGGAGGACGGCGACATATTCGCGGTCATCGTCTCAGCCGACACGGCCTTGACGCTGCTGCAGCCGTTGATGGATTCCGGCGCGGTCGTCGACGTGCCCGAGTGGTCCCTACTGCCATTCCCGTTGTATTTCGACTCGGACGACGAACCCTGGTAGGTGCCGGAGGTTGAGACCACCAGCAGGGAATGACTGGCCTGCCCCAATGAGGGGGACCCTTAGAAGGCGAACTCTTGGGTCCGAGGTAGGGCAGACCGGGTAGGGGTGGTTGGGCCAACCTCATCCCCACTGGCGGCCTCAACCCGAATTCTACGGACACCTGACAACTAACTATCTAAAACGCGTCGGCCATTTCGGAAGTCAGCCGAGGCGGGGCCCGAGGCCCACGCTGCTCCTAGGTTGGGACGGCAGCGCCGACCGATTGAACACACCGAGGGTCGTGCCGATCACGCCGTAATGGTGCGGCCGCGGGTCCTCGGGAAGCGGATCTGCCTATGCCCGTAGCACATCTCTGACCGGTTGTAGCTACTGAGCTTCGTTGCGCATTCAGGTTCGGCGCAGACCCGACCGGCCGGAAAACGATGTGGAGCTTTCCCGTCGAGACGAATCGCGTACTCGAAGAACATCGCGTCAGTCACCATATGTTTCCTCCTCCGTTCGGACCCGTCGGTCCAACGACCGGAGTGGGACAAGGTCGTTTCCTTCGCGCACCGTACACCCGAAACGAGCCCCTGATCCAAGAGTGAGAAAGAAATTTCGCAACTAGCCCTAAGTAACCCCCAAACAGGGCTTCCCAGATAAGCGCAGAGCTATAAACAAGCAAAGTGGCCCTTCAAGGCCAGATAAGAACGAGACGGAGGATTTTGTCAGTGACAACCCAAGATAAGGCTGCGAGGGACCGGGCCTGGAACCAGGCTCACCCTGAGCGGAAGCTCGAACTCAACCGCCGCGGGAACCGCGCGCTTTACCACCGCCAAAGAGCGTTACGAGACGTAATCCGCAACGTGACGGACGCCGCCGTCAAGGAGGGTTTCTAAGGATGCCGACGATACCTAAAACCTCAGACACCGCGATTTTGCAGCGGTTCTTCGACCTAACAGGTGAGAAGCCCAACGCTGTCCTATCGAAAGCCCTGTCCGCCCATGTGGCCCTCGTTGAGGAGTTGGTCCCGCAAGCGTCCGTGGTCCGGGCCGCGGCCGAGGCCGAGATGGAGCTTGCTCGCCGGACGGCTCTGGGTGGCGACATCGAAGCCATCTATAAAGCCGCGGCCTCGGGTGATTCCTTCGACCAAATCCAATTAGGTGATAACCCGATGACGGTGGCCGAGGAGCGTCTCGAAGAGTCGCGCCGCTTTGAGGT
>Ga0255057_10000061_pt1 | contig 56544 bp, 57 predicted proteins | sample Cases_109_6_MG_FD_189022 | JGI IMG/M metagenome (GOLD analysis project Ga0255057, IMG submission 189022) | Seawater microbial communities from Amundsen Gulf, Northwest Territories, Canada - Cases_109_6 | ecosystem: Environmental > Aquatic > Marine > Gulf | place: Canada: Northwest Territories... | reverse complement strand
AACGAAAACTCGCCAACGTCGTCTACCGGACCCTCCTAAACGATGCTCAACAACCAGCCCTAGCCGACGCCGCTTGACATAGGAGAAACACTTATGGGCGGATGACGGTGTTTGTTTATGGTCGGGGTGTGGGTGGAAGTACCGAACGTATCGCGCTGGTTACGTTTCTTGCGTATTCGGTGCTGGCCGGCGGGAATGCTGTTGGTGTCCGGATTTCGAACCAGGAGTTGGACCCGTTCTGGGGAGCAACGCTGAGGTTTGGCTTGGCGGCAGTGTTGATGCTGGCGGTCATGGTGGTTGCAGGTCACCGGTTTCCTGTGGGGCGAGCGTTGTTGGGTTCTGCGTTGTATGGGCTTTTGGCGTTCGGAGGTGCGTTCGGGTTGTTCTTCTATGCGCTGGTTGAGTTGGAAGCCGGTTTCGGCCAGATTCTTCTGGCGGTCGTCCCACTCTCGACTCTTCTCCTTGCCGTGATTCAGCGGTTGGAGCGTCTTCACCCGTCGTCGGTCCTCGGAGCGCTTCTGGCGATGACAGGGGTGGTTGTTATGTCGGGCCTCACTCTCGAAGGTCCCGTCCCTATATTGTCGATCCTTGCAGTGCTCGGCTCGGCGGTGTGTTTCGCCCAAGCCGCTATTACGGTGAAACGGTTCCCTCCAGTCCACCCCATCGTGCTGAACGCCGTCGGAATGAGCGTCGGAGCCATATTCCTTGCTCTTCTCACTCTCATTGCTGGCAATGAAGTGAGATTGCCCCAACAAGCCGATACTTGGTGGGCGGTCATCTACCTGGTCGTGATCGGCTCCGGCGTAGTTTTCACTCTCTACGTCGTAGTGCTCAGATACTGGGACGCCTCCCGAGTCAACTACGGGTTCGTGATCATCCCCATTGTCACAGTTCTCATCTCAGCATGGCTCCTCGATGAACAGCTCACCCTCGGCCTGCTCGGTGGAGGTGTTCTCGTCCTAGTCGGCGTCTACCTCGGGGCACTTAGACCAGCACACCCCAACGAACCCGCACCCAAGTTGAACTCATAATCCAAGAACCCCGAGCATGACAGCACCCAACTCTGTGGGGTCTCAGAAGCCGCACATAATGCCGGTTATGCGTTGGGTGAGAACGCGAAAAGATTCTCTATCCTCTTAACCACGCTTCGTGGGCACCGCGTATCGGCTGGGAGAGACCCCGCTAAAGCGAGGTCCTGATTGAGAGGAGTTGGAGTTGAGAAGATCGACAAGCCGACGCATGGCAATCTTGGGTGGGGTGTTTGCTCTAGTCGCTGTACTTGCCGTACCGGTCGGAGCCAACGACACCAGTACAACCACGGCTGCGGCGAACCTTCACCCGGCTAATCAGTCGGGCGTCCATGCCAGTATCGAGTTCATCGATAACGGGGACGGTACGTGGGATGCGTGGGGTAGCGCCACCGGAATGATCCCGTTTCACCCGGCTTACATCTCTTTGATATACGATCGTCGCTCTGTTCCTGGAGGTCCGGGAGGTCCTTCAAGGCTTGGGATCTGTGAGCCTACGTTTATCGGCGCATTCTCGCTCGGCCCGCTCCCAGGTGCACCGTACCCGGACGTCTTCGACTTCATGTTCGTGGGCGGATGGGTGGTTGACGTAGACGGGAACGGCGCGCTGCACGAAGAGGACGTTGATTTGCCCGATGCCGGAGACTGGCGAACCGTGTCAGTCCGAGACGTGACGATAGATGGTGGTCGCGGACCCTTGGCTGTCATGGCGTGCGGTGAAGTCGCATTCCATAACGGGCGCCCCTAACAAGAACCCCACCAAGTTTCGGTAGGTAATACATTCGCTCAGATCATGGCCCTCCGGTTAACCCTGGAGGGCCATACCGTTGCGTGGAGGAATCCCACGGACGACGATGTGGCCCCGCACATAACGGCACTTATGTGCGGCTGATCAAGGCGGAGCTGTTTGGTTTTAGGTGTTCATGGCCTCCATGATTCCTTGGATGTTTGCCAGGGAAGTTTCGAGGACCGCATCAAGATCTGCCAATGGGTAAACAGCTATCTCTGACGTTTGAGAGAGCGGCCAAGTGGCCATCATGGCGTCGAGTTCTTCAAGGCTGTCAACATTGGCGATTCCACCCCCAGCGGGTTGACCGGCAAACGACCACGCTTGTTCAAGCTTGCCCGAACCTCGATGCTCTGCCAGCCAACCTTGGAACATTTGAAGCATCCCAATGGCCATCTCCGGCGGCAGCGGGTCCCGGCCTTTAGTGACTATAAGAAAGCGCATCAACGCCCTCCTTTCTTTCAAGGTGTCGGACGGTCCGACACCTAGACGAACCTACTCGTCTGCGTCCAACCGACGGGAAATGACACAAGAACCAAGCTTGTTCCAGCCGCACATAACGGCACTTATGGGCGGCTATCCAGTGCGATGCGGGCAGTTGAACGTGAGCACGGACGAGGAGATTTGACGCCATGTGAGATAATGGTTTCACAACACATCGAGAGCGGCTTGAGGGATTCGGCCCCGTGACAGCCCGGCAACCTCCCAGGATGGGGAAGGTGCCACTGCCGGCAGACCGTTTGGTCTGAACGATGTAGACATAGACATCGAACCTCGACTCCTCCTAGTGAGGAGTTGTTTGGTTTGGGTCCGTTCTCGTGTTCGAAAGGGGAACGGATATGACATCAAGTCCTATCGAAACGCCGACATGGAAACAACCTGACCTACTCGGAGATATGGAGGTCTGCCTCGAGTGTTTCAGCCGCCCGACGCACAGTGTCGTTGCCTTCCTTTCTCGTGGAGGAGCTGGCTCAGCATCTCGCTGCCTACGGCGACGCCTCGGGGTTGGTTTTCACGGCACCCGAGGGTGGTCCGATGCGTCATATCAACCTCCGGCACCGGACGTGGCTGCCGGCCGTTCGGGATTCGGTTGGGGAGCCGTGCACGTTCCATAGCCTCCGACACACTCACGCGGCGCTTCTAATAGCACAAGGAGAACACCCGAAAGTGATCCAGGAGCGGCTCGGACATGCCTCTATCAAGACAACGTTGGACACCTACGGGCACCTTTTTGACGGCATGGATGAGGCCGCTGCGGAGCGTCTCGACGAGACCTGGCGTGTTTCTCCTGTTGACGCATCGTTGACGCAGAGGGGCCGCGAGGTGATCTCTCTCACCTCGGCGTGAACAAAAACCTGCGGTACGCAGGTGGTTTGTCGGTGGGCCCACGTGGACTTGAACCACGGACCTCATCCTTATCAGGGATGCGCTCTAACCGGGCTGAGCTATGGGCCCTCGATGACGGTGTCATCGGGAGCGGAAATTGTATCGGCTTTCGTTTGAGAGGCGAAGTGCCAAGAAGGCCTGGGAATACCCACCACCTTTGGTCCGTTATTCGACCTGTCACGATATATCGTGATACAATTCGATTCTTGAAAGGAGACTGAATTGTCACACGCAATGACACCCCCATGGTTCGCCAAACGTCAGATGATGGCGATGGCAGGCCGAAGAGGCAGACGAGGTTGGGGCTACGACCCCCGCGGCGGGTTCCCAATGGGTCCCGGTCCGTTCTATGGCGGAAGGCCAAAAGTGAGCAGAGGCGACGTTCGCGCCGCCATCCTCCACCTACTGGCTGAGGCTCCAATGCATGGCTATCAGATCATGCAAGAGATCAGTGAACGAAGTGACGGGATCTGGCAACCCAGCCCCGGCTCCGTCTATCCCACGTTGCAACAACTCGAGGACGAAGGACTCGTCCATGCCGACGAAAGAAAAGGCAAGAAGACCTACACACTCACTGACGAAGGCAAGGCCAAGGTTGAGTCGGAGCACGAAGCTCCGCCGTGGGAGCGCTTCGGATCTGAAGCCCACGATGGGCTTCATGCTCTCCGTGAGGTCGGATTCCAAGTCGGTGCTGCGGTGATGCAGGTAGCTCGAGCCGGGTCAGAAGCACAGATGACCAAAACGAGGGAAATCCTCGAAGAGGCGCGACGAAAGATATACCAGATCCTCGGAGAAGAAGGCCAGGCCACAGACGACGGTTCCGAGGGCTGAGGATTTTGTAGATACTCGAAATGTCCTGGGTCGGGGATTAGCCCATCGCGGCCCGAAGTGAATCCCCAACTCTCCATCGACAAGTGTGCCGATGTTGCGAAGGACGCCGTCGACGATCTGACCGACGACGAGTAGAGCTGCAACGATCGTTGCCGGCTGAACGTGGGCCGTGCCTCCTAGGTGAAGAGCAGCCCGATGGCGAGCAGCACATGAGCCAAAGCCAGGAATTGCAGCGGGCGCTCCCAAGTGGCCAGCAGCTGAGACTCATCCCAAGAGAACTCACCCATCTGAACGGTGGCAGTGTTGAACGTTCGTCTCAGATCGCGGGCAGGTGTGGACAGCGCCCGTTGTGACATGGCGAATCCAGAGGCAGCAACCGCGACCACGACGACGGCGACAGAGAGCGATTGAGTTTGCGCCCAGTAGCCGACCAACACTGGGAATGCACCCCACGCCAAACCGTAGCCGACGGTGGTGTGCACCCAACTGAACCACTCCAAGGAATAGGCGGCCGCGAGCAGCACACCCGCCGCTCCCCACACCAACGCAACTGGTGAGATGACGAAGGATGCAACGATCGCCACGGTTGCTCCGGCGGCAAGCCCTCCCCAGCCAAGCAACAGCAGGGTTCGTGGGGACAGGTGGGTTGAGAGTGGACGATCGTGGAGCTCATCGAGAGCATGCGCGCCGATCCCGAGTCCCAGGCCAAATGCCAACAGAGTTCCCACCAATCGCGAAGCATCAATTTCTTGTGCCAGGGAGGCCCCAATTGCAACATACGACAGATGCCAAATCGTGTAGGGCAGGTGGAGAAGGGTGATGAAATCGCCTAGTGGGCTGCCTGTGAGGGCATAGAAGGCGGGTTGTGGTGTTGTCATTGGCGACGTCCCCACATCACCAGTCCACCACCGAAGGACATGCGGACGAATCGGACATCCTCCATGCCTGCCGCACGCCATTCGGAAGCGAGTAGATCGGGCGAATGGACTTGAGTAAAGCCGTCAATGCTCGGTCCCAGGAACCTGCCCACCTCCCACCAACCCGAGCCGATCACCAAGCCCACAGCGGGAAGCACGAATCTCGTGTAGAGCCACCACGCCGGTCGCCACATACCTGAAGGACGGCCGAACTCGACCATTCCCACCACTCCGCCGGGTCGCACAACTCGGACGACCTCGTTCAAACAAACCGAAACGCTATCCACATATCGCAGCAGGTAGCCGAAGGTGACACCGTCGAATACCTCATCAGCGAACGGCAACCGCTCCGCTGTCGCCACCGCTGCCGCAGCGCCTCGTCGCTGTGCCATTCGCAGCATGTGTCGACTCTGATCGACAGAAACCACGTCGAGGCCCTTCGAGCTCATGAGCCGGGTGATTGAGCCCGTGCCTGCCGCCACATCGACTACACGCGATCCCGGCGGAAGGCCAAACCCGTCCACCATCCTTTTGCGCCATCGGGCATCCTGACCCAGGCTCAGCAGCCGCGTCCAGCGCTCATAATTGGCGGCGATCGGGGCGAAGAGCTCAGCTGCGAACTCCGGCGGCGAGGTCGATGTGTGATCCACAACGAGACTGACCCTACGAGAGCCGTGAGGTGGCGGCACCGCCACCTCAGTCTTCATAACCCATTGGGTCGATTCGATCCCGACGTCGACGTTCGTGAACATGGCGACTCTCCAATGGCGCCATCGGCGTCGGACACCGCTATGACTGAGTTCCGCTTTTTGACCTTTCAGTTGGTCCTTGCTCTACTGGCGCCACACAACGCGCTCATCTAGAGCGGTGGAGGGACAGGCCCTATGAAGCCGCGGCAACCGAGTTAGTTCGGTGCCAATGCCTGCCGATGAGTCCGGCCGAAGGCGGTGTTCCCGCTCGCGGCGCTCTCAGAGCGCGTACAAGCGAGAGGAGAATGTCCATCAACATTTGTTATTCCCGATCTAGCGATCACTGGCCGGTTCGACCTCAGACACCTGACCACCGGAAACGCCAACAATCTCGAAGGCGTCGATGCCGAGGACAGAGCGACCGTGCAGATCCGGCAAAGATATGACGCCTCGGTGCCGCGTGTCATCGGAGAGGTGGCTCGGTTGAATCCGGTATTCGTCGAGGATGCCAAGCGCTTGCGTCGTTGACAGACAGGCCAATCAAATACCAGCTCCCCGGGCCTATGACGATGGCCGACACGATCAAGGACGACTTCTACAGAGACCGGGAAACCCTCGCAATGGTCTTTGCCGAGGCTCTCAACGCAGAAGCAAAGGAGCTTGCTGCCGCTGGCGTGGACGTCATCCAATTCGACGAGCCGGCTTTCAACGTGTTTCTCGACGAGGTCTCCGAGTGGGGGGTACCGGCACTCGAGAGGGCCGCAGCCGGGGTCGGAGCGACTACCGCAGTGCACATCTGTTACGGGTATGGAGTGAAGGCGAATATCGACTGGAAACACGGTCTTGGAAAGGAATGGCGTCAGTACGAGCAGACCTTCCCCGTCCTCTCAGAGTCGAGCATCGACCAGGTGTCTCTTGAAGTAGCTGGTTCCCGTGTGCCTTTAGAGGTGCTCGACTTTCTCGGAGACAAAGGAGTCCTGGCCGGTGTCATTGATGTGGCTACCGACCGCGTGGAAACGCCTGACGAGGTCGCGGCGACCATTACAACCATTGCTGCTCTGGTGGGCGATGAACGTCTCTACCCGAGCACTAACTGCGGGATGGTTCCCTTGGGTCGCCACGTCGCTGTGGCGAAGATGCAAGCGCTGGGCGCAGGCGCCGCATTGGCACGTGGATGTTGACGCCGCGGTAGTCGGCTGAGAAGACATCTCAAAGATCGAGCAGCCAAAAGCCCGGCAATACCAGCCCTATATACGGTTTGACGCCAAGGGCCACTAGTTGCCAACGCGCGACGGAAAATGCGCGTCCGGATAGATCCCCAACACCACCTAATTCTTCCGGACTCTGCACAGGCAGTGAGACAGCAGAGTGTCTTATTCGTGACTCTTCCGCTGGTGGTAGGCCGGAGAGTGATTTAACCTTTTTGTATGCGGCGATGGGTGCAGATTCTTGGGTGGACCCTTGTTTGGAGTGGCCTATTCGGGATCGGCTTTGTTGGATGGCAGGTCTTCGGAACCGATGTTGCCAACGGCCGGGTGCAAGCCGCGGCCGGAATTCAGCTAGAGCAAAGCTTCGCCCAGACGAGACAGGACCTTCCCGACGTTGAGGAAGTGTCCGTTTTCCCGGTCGAGGAGGTCTCCGTTCCGGATGCTATCCCTGAGAGCCGTCGCGAGGTTGTCGAGTATTACGCCGAGGATCAGCCGGACGAAGATACCGAGTTTGCCTACCTGTCCATCCCGAGCCTCGACCTGGAAGCGGTTGTTTTCGAAGGGGTGACCGTCGAAACGTTGAGGAAGGGTCCTGGGCATATGCCGTGGACGCCGCTGCCGGGGCAGGAGGGGAATGCTGTGATCTCTGGTCATCGGACAACCTATGGGAGACCATTTTTCAACTTGGATCAGCTGGCACCTGGGGATCGAATCGAGATAGAAACGGCGATCGGTGTCCATGTGTATGTGGTGAGGGACAGTTTCGTGGTCGAACCCACCGACGTCTGGGTCACCGAGGACAGGGAGGGGAGTTGGCTGACTATGACGACATGCAACCCGAAGTTCTCGGCCCGGGAGCGTCTCATTATCACCGCGGAACTGGTCGAGGGTCCCAACGCCGCCTACATCAGTATTCTTCTCGAAGGTCGGGTCAAAGGCGTCTCATAGCCCCCTCGTCGGCGGAGTAGGGTTCCGCGGCGCCTAGCCCAATGAAGGAGTTGATGGTTATGACTCGAAATATTCGTGTCGTGTCTCTTGTGTTTGTGTTTCTGGTTGCAGGTGCTGCGACCGCCAGCGCGGACGTCCACCTGAATAATTTCACGGCGGAGCTCAGCGGAGAGAACGCGGTTGGCGATCCCGGTGATCCCGAAGGAGTCGGCCTGGCAGTCGTCGCCATTGACTCGGACACGTCGGAGGTGTGTTTCACCATCACATCCGAGGGGATCGACCCGGTGGTGGCTGCACATATTCACGAAGGCGGCGCCGACGTCGCCGGTGGAGTCGTCGTCGACTTTGATTGGCCGAACAGTCTCGGTGACGGTTGTGTTACCGGTGACGCTGCTGTCGTGGCTGCGATTGTCGCCGACCCGGGCGGCTATTACGTAAACGTCCACACCGCTGAATTCGCCGCCGGGGCGATCCGCGGTCAACTAGTCGCAGCAGCCGCCGAAGAGGCGCCCGCTGAAGAGCTGCCAGCAACAGGTTCCAACTTCACCCTGTTCCTGCTGCTCGCCGGCGCAGCGTTCACAGCCGGTGGTGCAATCGTGTACGTAAACCGTCAAAGCCACCCAACCCAGTAACCGTCTAAACGAAGCGGGGGGAGCAAGTAAAAGGCTTCCCCCGCACAAAACCGACTCGTTACCCCAAGGCATTGGTGGGCATCAACTCTCACACCTGCACATCACGGCACTGGTGCGTAGGCGTAGATCGCCCATCGAGATCGGCCTTGAGCGTGACGGAGGTGCTGGTGGGGCGCCTTCGAATCGTGGTCAGGGGTTGACGACAACAGTGGCCGTCATGGATGGGTGAATCGAACAGAAGTAGCTAAAGGTGCCGGGAGAGTCGAAAACCTCCGAAAAACTGGCTCCGAATGCGAGGTCGCCCGAATTCCAATTACCCGCCGAGGTGGTCGTGTGATCGACGGGGTCGTTGTTGGTCCATCTAACCGCGTCCCCGACGTTGATAGAGATCGGGTTCGGATCGAACGCGAAGGCGACGATCGAACCGGCGACTGTCTTCGAGGTTTGGACCGTCGTGGTTGTTGGCTTGGCCGTGGTAGTGGTGGTGGTTGTGGTTGTTGGTTTGGTTGTGGTTGTTGGTTTGGTTGTGGTTGTTGGTTTGGTCGTGGTTGTCGACCCGCTGGTGGTGTTGGCGGAGGTAGAGGGGCTAGTGGGCTGGCTCGTCGATGACGGTTGGACGGTTTCGAGTGTCGATTGATCAGCAAGCGTGGACAAGCTATCCAAGTTGACGTTGGTGGTGGTTGTTGCCGAGCCAGATGGTGATCCACATGCCACAACCAGTAGCGAAAGCACCGCCGCGACAGCTAACCATCTCAGAAGCCCTGTCTCTCCGCTCATTCAAGACTCCCTTCTAGATCATGGATCACAGAAAACTCCTGGCATCTCCGGGCGAGGCCGAATTTATGGATTGTCCGGTACAACGGATGAACCTGTGCAAATAGTCCAGTTAGAAATGACAAACACACCCTCACAACCCCACCTTTCGATCGACCGCGCAAGACCGACCAGGCCGCACATAACGGCACTTATGAGCGGCTGCTCTGACCGTACATGGTGCCCTTTGTGGGCCTGTCCCCGTGGTTTCGCTTCTCGCCGAGGGGTTACCCTCCGGCACCGTGGACCCGCCGACGCGCATCGAGATGGAGGGCGGAACTCAGATGCTTCTTGTGTGGCACAACGGCACTGAGCAACGATTCAGCGCACGAGAACTGCGAGCAGCCTGCCCCTGCGCCGCGTGTCAAGAACCGGACGGTGCGCGGCGTGTTGCAGTCCTTCTCAAGGGACCGATCGAAGTGGAGATTGGCGACGCGGAGTTGGTCGGTTACGGGATCAACTTGACGTTCCGGCCCGACGGACACCGAACAGGAATCTTCTCATACGACTACCTGCGGAGTCTCAAGGACGGGGACGTCTAACGATGAGGATTAGGCGCACATAACGGCACTTATGGGCGGCTAGTCATGGCTAGCTTTGAAGGTCCTTTCTCCACCGTCCGCGGAGGTTCACCACCCACTATGGAACCGAGCCCGGGTCGGCCTCAACCGCCTGCGACCAGAAGCCGGTCTATCAGCCTGGCGGGATGGGGCGCCGGTAGGCTCGCTGCATGGCGTTCTTCGATGAGCTTCCCGGATGGCTGAACCGCCTGGTAGTGGCCGGGTTCGGTGCCGACGACTCTGGCGACGAACGGATCACCAAAGCCATGCTGGTGGTGTCAGTCGCAGTTATCGCGGCGCTGGCCACGGTGTGGTACGGACTGCTTTTCGCATTAGGTCGACCCTGGGCGGCCGCCATCCCACTCGGGTATCAACTGGTCAGCTTCACGGCGATCGCCGTCTTCGCCAAGACCCGTCGCTTTGTCGCGTTCCGGAACCTGGAGATCGGAATGATGCTCGTGCTACCGGTATTCCTGCAGTGGTCTCTGGGCGGGTTCACCAGCTCCGGCGCCATGATCTTCTGGGCGGCCACGACGGTGATCTCGGCTCGCCTCTGGGGAGCCCGGCCCGGGGTGCTCATCTCCAGTTTCGCTGTCCTGATCGTCGCTTCGGCCATCTTGGATCCGTGGCTTGTCGAGAACGTCGAGCAACTCCCCCGCACTACCAGCCTGATGCTCTTCGTCATCAACATCGGCGGCGTCTCGATCGTCACCTTCCTGGTGATCCGCTACTTCATCGCCCAGCGGGACCGAGCGCTCGGCGAGCTCGAGAAGGAGCGTGCCCGCTCGGATCGGCTTCTGCTGAACGTCCTCCCCGAACCCATCGCCAAGCGGCTCAAAGCGGGCGAGTCCAGGATCGCCGATGCCGCCGACTCGGTCACTGTGCTGTTCGCCGACATCGTAGGTTTCACACCGCTAGCCGCAGGGATGTCACCCGACGAGACCGTTGGTGTCCTCAATGAGGTATTCACCACACTTGATGAGCTCTGTGCGCGCTACGGTCTCGAGAAGATCAAGACGATCGGCGACGAATACATGGTGGTCGGTGGCCTTCCGGCGCCCCTACCCGACCACACAGCTGCGGTGGCCTCCTTCGCTCTCGATGGCCTCGCCGCTGTGGCCGCGTTGCCCGACCGGCTCCAGATGCGCATCGGGATGGACACCGGGCCGGTGATCGCAGGTGTGATCGGATCGGTGAAGTTCTCCTACGACCTCTGGGGCGACACCGTCAACACCGCTTCAAGGATGGAATCGCATGGTGTGCCCGGCCGGATTCAGGTGACCGATCGGTGCCGGGTGGCGCTGCAGGGCTCGTTCACCTTCGAGACGAGAGGAACGGTCGAGATCAAAGGCAGAGGCCCGATGACGACCCACTTCCTCGTGGCGTAGATCTACCGATATCTGGAAGACAGCGACACGGCTCGTGGTCTGTCACGGATTTGGTGACCCGGTCGAGCGACGACGAAAGGCCGTCAAGCAGAACCCTCCGCGTCGGAAGACTGTGGGCACTTATTGAGAGACGCACCACGAGCGCAGAATGTTGTTCGGTCTGCCCGACGTCCGACAACACCTCGAAGTCTGAGATCCCAGGGATCGACTTCAAAGCGGTGTGGGATGTGGCCAAGGACGCCCAGTGGGTATTCGTCTTGACCGCATTCGTGGTGGGCCAGACGGTCTACTTTCCGCAAGCCACCGCGATGCTTGCCGCAGCCGGAGTCCCAATCCCATTGAAGCCGGCGGTCATTCTTCAGTCGTCGACCATGTTCATCTCGCTGGCGGTACCCAGCTCTGCCGGGCGGATCGCAGCCACTGTGACGTTTCTAAAGAAGTACGGCATGGACTACACGAAGGCGGTGGTTCAGGGCACAATCGACACACTCACCGGCCTTCTCGTCGAAATCACTGTTTTGGCCTTAGCGTTCTTGGTTGGCGGGCTGACTCTCGACCTCGACCCCAGCGGAGTGAGATGGGGTCTGGTAATCCTGGTATTCGCCGTACTCGGTGTAGTGGTCGTCTATTTGGTGAGACACGTCAAGAAACTCCACGACTTGGCAATGCCCATCTTGAGTTCGGCGTGGTCCGCCCTGGCGGGAGTTCTCAAGAATCCGAAACGAACTATTGCCCTTTTGGGCAGTGAAATTGGCTCAAGGGTTGTGCTCGGAATGGCCATGTGGCTCATCCTGAGAAGTCTCGACGTCCCTCTGAGTTTGGCCCAAGCTACGACAGCAACGATCGCCGCCGGGCTTTTAGGTGGTGTTGTCCCGGTTCCGGGCGGTGTTGGAGTCACCGAAGCCGTCCTGTCAGGTTTCCTGGTGATGTTCGGCGTCGACCAGACGATCGCCTTCACATCGGCCGTCATCTATCGCTTCGCGACTTTCTACATCCCGTCGGCTGGGGGATTCTTCTCAACACGATGGCTTCGGTCCAACGGCTACATCTAAGCCAGTTGAGCATGTCGACTCACAAGGAGGTGAAGGTATTGACCAACAGGTAATTGATCGTCGGGACCGACGACGGGAGAATCCCTCTGCACGACGCCAAATCAAATAAGTAGATCGGACGCCATCAGCAGGCGCGCGGCGGAGATGTCAATACTCATCTCATTGGGACCATCCCTCAAGCTAACTTCGAAACCGCCGTTTTAGCTCCACGTTGAACCACTCCATTACGCGAGGGTCAGTTGAAAACAGGTCACGACAAAGGAAGGCAAAAGCAGAAGCCGCGTCCATCGATCTTGCTACTTCTACCCGCACTAGATTCGATACCCAATGGAACTAATTGTGCCTCCATGCTGACATCGGGAACCGCTCCGCCGTCATTTCATGTCCTGGCCAAACCCACTGGACCTATATGCAATCTCGACTGTGAATACTGCTTCTTCCTGTCCAAGGAGATGCTGCCCCGGTGACCGGTTCTCGACCCGTCACCATGGCGGTCGGAGAGCACGTGCGGATGCCCCGGGTGTACCGCGGGAAGGACATCCAATGGTGGATGGACAGAAGTGGTTTGCTCGACGAGAGATACGACGAGGTCGACGACATTGTACGCGCCCCACATGTGCCCTCCCCACAGCTGGTGGGAACACCTGATCGTTCAACTGTTGACCTCAATGCGCTCTCCTCGGCGGGCGTTCGACTGGTGGGCCGTTTGACCTCGATCGACGATGGCATCGCACACCTGTCCGGCTCGCTGCGCAACGTTTGCAATCTTGCCGACCTCAAGATGGTTCGCCTTCTGGACACGATCGACGAATGGGCGGCGGCGAATCATCTGGACGATGGTGTGAGCCCACCCGAACGTTTCACTCCGACGGCCCTGGAAGACGACTTGCCACTGAGTCTCGACCTCACCAATGGTGAGATCAGGACTGTCGTCTGGGCTACCGGATACCTTCCCGACTACTCGTGGCTCGAGGTGCCGGTACTGGACCGGAAGGGTGAGATCCGCCATGACGGAGGAGTTGTTCTTGAGTCACCGGGTCTCTACCGGATAGGGCTCAACTTCTTGCGCAGGCGAAAGTCCAGTTCATTCACGGTGCAGGAGACGATGCCCGGGATATCGTGGACCACCTGGCGTTGTACCTGGAGACCCGCGCGCCGGCAGTCTCCGTCGCCACAGAGTCGACCAGATGAAACCAAGGAGGAAATCGTGAATGAAGAGCAAGGATATGGATTCGCCACTCGGTCAGTCCATGCCGGGCAGCGACCGGATCCCGAGACTGGGGCACGGGCGATGCCGATCTACGCCACGACCTCCTACGTTTTCGAGGATGCCCAACACGCAGCCGACCTCTTCACGTTGCAAACCTTCGGCAACATCTACACCAGGATCAGCAATCCGACAACTGCCGCCTTTGAGGAACGAATTGCCTCACTGGAAGGCGGACTCGGTGCAGTAGCTACAGCTTCGGGCAAGGCGGCTCAACTCATCGCCTTCCTGGCCCTTGCCGAACAGGGGGATCACATCGTTTCTTCGAAGGCCCTCTACGGCGGCACCTACACCCAGCTAAACGTCACTCTTCGACGGATGGGTATTGATGTGACCTTCGTCGACGTCGCCAACCCTGACGATGTTGAGGCTGCCATCACCGACAAGACCAAGTTGATCTTCGGGGAGACCATCGGCAATCCGGGCTGTGACATCCTCGACATCCGACGCTATGCCGAAATGGCTCACAAGCACGGAATCCCACTTGTTGTCGACAACACCTTCGCCACGCCCTACCTGTGCAGGCCGATCGAACACGGTGCGGACATCGTGATCCATTCGGCCACCAAATTCATCGGAGGCCACGGTGTCGCCATTGGAGGCGTGATCGTGGAATCGGGGACATTCCCCTACGACAACGGAAACTTTCCGATGCTCACCGAGCCGTCCCCCGCCTATCACGACCTTCAGTTCTGGGAGAATTTCAGGGAGTACGGCTACCTGATGCGTGCCCGCGTCGAACTGCTCCGCGACGTCGGTGCGGCACCGTCGCCTTTCAACTCGTTTCTCTTCTTGTTGGGGCTGGAGACCCTGGGGCTGCGGATGAGGAAGCACGTCGATAACGCCGGAGAGGTGGCCCGATTTCTCGCAGATCACCCTGCGGTGGCCTGGGTCAGGTACCCGATCTGGGACGACAACGAATGGTCAGCCCTCGCCAAGGAGTACTTGCCGGAAGGACCGGGCGCCGTCTTCACTTTTGGCTTGAGCGGTGGATATGACGCGGGGGTGTCCTTCATCGAGAGCGTGGACTTGGCTTCGCATCTTGCCAATGTGGGGGACGCCAAGACACTGGTGATCCACCCAGCGTCAACCACCCACCAACAGGTGCCTCCGGAGGCGCGGGAAGGGATGGGGATAGGTGACGACATGGTGCGCATCTCGGTTGGCATCGAAGATGCAGCAGACATCATCGGCGACATCGACAACGCCCTGAAGGCGACTTCATGAATCAGTCAGCTATTCCCGATGCCACTGCGTTGCAACGTCTTCATATCATTCAGAATCACAGCTCCGTCGCCATGGTCGGAGTCTCAGCCAACCCGCTTCGATCATCCAACTTCGTGGCTTCTTATCTGGTTCGAACACCTTTCAGGACCTACCCGGTCAACCCTGCTTATGAGGAAGTGTTGGGGGAGAAGTGCTATCCGACGCTTTCGGACCTACCTGAAGTACCGGACATCGTTGATGTCTTCCGACGCGAAGATGCATTGCCAGGTGTGGTCGACGAAGCGATCGAGGTCGGAGCAAAGGTGGTTTGGTTCCAACTCGGTTTGCGCCACGACGAGGCAGCTCGTCGTGCCATTGACGCCGGTCTGGTGGTGGTCCAGGACCGATGCCTCAAGATCGAACATGCACGCTTCTCGGGCAAACTTCATCTCGCCGGGTTCAATACGGGTGTGATCTCGTCGAGGCGGCGTCTTCCCATCTGAGGGACCGCTAGCCAAGTCCCGGTGCGCCGGCGTAGGCGGAGAGTGCTGGTTGTCCGCCGAGGTGTGCGTAGAGGATTTTGGACCCGGCGGGGATTTCCCCGGAACGGACCATGCCGATTAAACCGGCCATCGATTTTCCCTCATAGACAGGGTCGGTGAGCATTCCTTCGGTTCTCGCAGCGAGGTGGATGGCGTCGATCGTCTCTTGGTCGGGGATACCGTACGCAGGGCCTTCGTACCCATCCACAACGGTGATTTCGTCTCCCCGCAGATCGCGGCCGACGTCGATCATCTCCGCGGTGTTGGTGGCGATGCGGATGACCTGGTCGATGGTTTGGCTGAGTGTCGCCGAAGCGTCGACGCCGATGACCTTGCGGTCGTTTCGGTCCTCGAGCGCGAATCCGGCGATCATGCCCGCATGGGTGGAGCCGGTGACAGTGCAAACAATGACATGGTCGAAGAAGATGTCGTGGTCGGTTTCCTGTTCGCCAACTTCGACGGCCCAGTTGGCAAACCCGAGCCCACCCAGTGGGTGGTCTGAAGCGCCAGCGGGGATCGGATAGGGCTTGCCCCCGGCTGCTTCCACCGACTCGAGAGCTTGTTTCCAGCTATCCCGGACCCCGATGTCGAAACCAGCCGGGTCGATCCTGATATCTCCGCCCATGATCCGTGTGAGTTGGATGTTGCCTACTTTGTCGTAATTCATGTCGGGCCAGTCAACCCATCCCTCCTGAACGGTTACAACGTTGAGACCCAGGTGGCGGGCGACGCCGGTCACTTGGCGGGTGTGGTTGGACTGAATGCCACCGATCGACACCAGGGTGTCACAGCCTTCGTCGAGCGCCTCGGCGACGAGGTATTCGAGTTTGCGGACTTTGTTGCCGCCGAAGGCGATGCCTGAGTTGCAATCCTCCCGCTTGGCCCAGATCTCGACCTGACCGCCCAAGGCCGCGCTCAACCTGGGCAGGGGATGGATTGGTGATGGTCCAAACATCAGGGGGATCCGGTTGTAGTCCTCGAGTCTCATCGGTTTCTCCATTCATTGGCGTGGCTGTCTCGATTGTGACACCACACGCTCTAGTACCCTTTCGGTCATGGACCTCGACGGGATTCGACTTGAGACGGACGGTCGGGTTACGACGATCACCTTGGCACGTCCAGAGCGACGAAACGCATTGAGTCTCGACATGCTCCGGAACCTGATGAAGGCGTTCGAAGCGGTTCCATCCGAAGCAGGGGTTGTTGTTTTGGCAGCCGAGGGACCAGCCTTTTCGGCAGGCCATGACATGTCCGAGATGATCGACCGTCCCGACCAGTACTACTCAGACTTGTTCGGCACCTGTGGCGAGATGATGGAGGCAGTTCACTATCTGTCCCAGCCGGTGATTGCCAAGGTTCAGGGTGTGGCCACCGCCGCTGGTTGCCAGCTGGTCGCCTCGTGTGATCTGGCGGTGGCGGCCGACAATGCATGGTTTGCCACCCCTGGTGTTTCCATAGGTCTCTTTTGCACCACACCCATGGTCCCGGTGTCGAGGGCGGTCGGTCACAAGCGTGCCATGCAGATGCTGCTCACCGGCGAGCCTGTCTCTGCACCCCAAGCGGTGGAATGGGGTCTGATCAACCAGTCGGTGCCACCTGACGACTTGGATGAAGCTGTCAACGAACTCGCTGAGAAGATCCTCCGATTCTCCGCCACCACGATTGGTATCGGGAAACGCGCCTACTACGCCCAAGCAGAGCAGCCCGAGCACGCCGCATATGAGATCACCACACCGATCATGGCCGCCAACGCGGCAAATGCGCATGCTCAAGAAGGTATGGGCGCCTTCCTCGAAAAGCGCGACCCGATCTGGCCTAAAGGCACCTGAGCGAAACGCCGGGACAAGCGGATCAACTGAGGATGTCGACGTCTTGACGCGATCACGACCAAACGACATGGCTGGTGCCCCGAGTTTCATAAGATCAACCCAAGCGATCAAGGCAGGCAGTGTGGGTGAGTTCGACGCCGTGGTGATCGGGGCGGGGCACAACGGCCTGGCAGTGGCTGTGATGCTTGCCGAAGCAGGCTGGAAGGTTGGTGTCTTCGAAGCCAACCCTGAGCCGGGCGGAGCAGTCCGCACCGAGGAGGTCACGATCCCTGGCTTCCGCCACGATCTGTTTGCAGCAAATCTGAATCTCTTCGCCGGATCCCGATTCTTCGAGCGCTATGGGCCTCAACTGGAAGAGCATGGGCTGGAATTCGCCCCCACATCCAAGCCGTTCGCCTCGGTGTTTCCCGGAGAGCGCTACCTTGGTGTGACCACCGACAGCGCCGAGACGACCGACATGATCTCGGGTTTCTCCGTCGAGGATGCCGAAGCGTGGACTGCTCTCGCAGAGCGGTTCGAGAAGATCGCCCCCCACCTTTTCCCTTTGCTCGGGGTGCCGCTCCCGTCGCCATCAGCCTTCAAGACTCTGGTGGCGGGTACAAGGGCTCTTGGTCGCAACTGGGTTCCTGAGTTAGCGAGACTCGCCTTGCAGTCGACCCGTGAGTTCACCGACGAGCATTTCGAAAGTCCCGAGGTCAAGGCGCTGGTGGCGTCGTGGGGAATGCATCTCGATTTCGCTCCTGATATCTCCGGTGGTGCTCTGTTTCCTTTCCTCGAGACTTTCGCGTCTGCCGCTCACGGGATGGTGCTGGGAAAGGGGGGCGCCAGAAGCCTGATCGACGCCCTGGTCTCACTCTTCGGATCGCTTGGTGGCGAGCTTCACCTGGGGCGGAGGGTTGAAGAGGTCGTCATCAGCGAGGATGGCGCATCCGGCATCAATTTGGAAGACGGGGAGCTAGTCACCGCGAGCCGAGCGGTAATCGCCAACCTCACACCCCCGGTCCTCTTCGGTGACCTCGTCCCCGAGTCGAGCCAACCAGAGTCATTCCAACGTCAGGTTCGAAATTATCGGCACGGTCCCGGCACGATGATGATCCACCTTGCCCTCGACGACCTTCCCCAATGGCGAGCCGGGGCCGCCCTGCGCGAGTACTCCTATGTCCACATTGGTCCGTACATGGAAGACATGGCTCTGGCCTATCAGCAGGCGGTCGCCGGGCTCCTGCCGACCCGACCGACTCTCGTGGTCGGACAGCCGACAGCTGTCGATGCGACACGGGCTCCTGACGGCAAACACATCCTCTGGGTGCAGGTGCGAATGGTGCCCGGGGAGATCCAGGGCGATGCATCCAACGAGATCGAAGCGGTCGACTGGGGCAGTGCCGGTGAGCTGTACGCCGAGAGGGTGATCAGCCTCATTGAGGAGTACGCACCGGGCTTGAGCGACAACATCCTCGGTAGGTATGTGCTGACACCGGCGGATTTGGAGACGTATAACCCAAACCTGATTGGCGGTGACTCTCTTGGAGGCAGCCATCATTTGATGCAGCACTTCGCCCTGAGGCCTTTTCCCGGTTGGACCCGGTACAAGACTCCGGTCTCGCGCCTGTATATGTGTGGAGCCGGCACTTGGCCGGGGGCCGGCGTTGGCGCCGGATCCGGCTATCTCCTCGGCAAGATGCTGACTTCCCCGGCCTCCAGGCTGAGACCAATGAGCAGGTTCAAGGACTGGCGCGGAAAGGCCATGTGAGCTCTCGTCCCCGGGTGATCCCATCCGGTCGGAACAGAAGGACTAGCAGCATCACCAGCCCGAGGATGACGAGACGGCTGCCGGTGGGAAGATCGAGCTGCAAAGCCCCGATTTCGATACCGTTTTCCGCATTGAAGAGAAGCGAATTGAGACCAGCGATGAACAACGCACCCACCACAGCACCCCACAGCGACCCGATCCCGCCGATCACCAGCATGGCGAGGGTGATGAAGGTCAGATCGAGAAACACCTGCTGGGTGGTGAGGCTGCCCAGCAGGTGAACGAGCAGGCCTCCACCAAAACCCGCCAGTAGGCCGCTCAGGGTGAAAGCCCATAGACGCTGGCGGTATATGTGGACACCGCTGGATCTCGCCGCCGGGGGATCCTCTCGGCCTGCGCGCAACATTCTGCCGTGACGACTTCGCTGATAGGCGAAGGCGGCCATCATCACGATGATCAGACCGAGGGTTGCCTGAATAAATCCGGTGGTTTCGGGGATGAGGAGAAGTGTTTTGGCCCCGGGGCCGATTGCTTCCCAGTTGCGGAATACGTTGTTGGTGATGATGAGGACGGCGAACGTGGCGATACCCGCGGCCAGCCCGGAGAGTCTCATCAGAGGCACTCCGACGAAGAAGGCATAAGTGGCGCCCGCTATCGCTGCGAGCAGCAGGGACGGCAGGTTGCCGATCTCGAGATTCGCCAGGAACGGCAACATTTCTGGGAATGTTCCCGGCTTCACATCGGCCGGCACCGTGGAAATGCCCGCGGCAAAAGCTCCAACGGCCACAAAGCTGATGTGTCCAAAAGAGATGACCCCTGAATTGCCGATGAACACGTGAAGAGAGACCACGATTGTGGTGGTGACGAGGACGGAGAGGAATTGAAGCTGGAGCGAATCCGATGTGAATGTGCCCACGATGGCAACACCCAAGACCACCAAGGACGGACCGATCAGACTCCAGTACCTCCGCAGAAATTTCACAGCCGCTCACCTGCGGGAGCGCGGCCGGGAACGAACAGCCCATTCGGTTTGACCAGCAAGACGATGATTACAAGGGCGAAAAGAGCTGAGTTGAGAAAGACTCGACTGCCAGAAGGAAGAAGGTTGCCAAGCAGGCCCGTCGCCATCCCAATAACGAACCCTCCGAAAGTCGCGGTCACCAATCGGTTCATCCCACCCACGACCACTCCAACCAGTGCCGGGATCACGATCATGAACCCGAAAGTGGGTGTGGCCAGTGGTCGTTGCACTGCCAATACCAGAGTGACCGTTGCGGCGAGCCCACCTGCAAGGACGAACGCCATTGCAACAACTCGGTTGGTCCGCACTCCGAGCATCCTTGCCGTTTGAAAGTCTGCTGCCGCGGCCCGGATCTGGAGGCCGATTGTGGTGCGAGACAAGAGCAGCGCCATCAGCGAGAGTAGAACCGCCCCGGTGACGATCGACACGATTGTGACCCACCGGATCTTTACGTCGCCAATCGAGATCGCCTGGTTCAGTTCAGGGAGGAAACCGATAGCATTGCCCCTAGTTCCAAAGACGACGACCGCGACGTTCTGGAGTAGAAAACTCAGGGCGAAGGTCGCCACGAGCATGGCGGCTGGGGTGGCTGAGCGCAATGGACGGAAGACCACATCCATCAGCAATGCCATCACCGTGACTACTGCGAAAGCTACGCCCACGCGGGCCCACGTCGAGAGGCCACCGGTGAGGGCTAGGGCGTATGCACCGGCCGTTATCAGCTCCCCATAGGCGAAATTGATGAGCCGCATCACTCCAAACATCAGCCCCAGTCCCATGGCGACCAGTGCAAACAGGGCACCCAACGCCAATGCGTCGACAAGAGCCTGAAAAAGAGTGGTCATCCGAAATATGCTGCTGTCAGACGCTCGGTGTCGGTTGCATCCTCCGGCCTGAGGGACATGGTCAATCTGCCGTCTCGCATCACGTGAGTGCGGTCAGCGAAGGCGATCGCTTGCTGTGCCCGTTGCTCCACGATGAGAATGGCGACCCCACTCTTTCGGACCTCGGCGAGAGCGTCGAACAGCACCGTTACTACCGAAGGAGCCAGACCCAGGGTGGGCTCATCGAGGAGGATGAGATCGGGTTTGGAGACGAGGGCACGCGCGATGGCGAGCTGCTGCTGCTGTCCACCCGACAAATGCCCGGCGATGCGTTTGCTGAATTCCTTGACTATGGGAAACAGGGTTTGAACCCATTGGAGATCTTCGTCGAGGCCATCACTAGATCGCCGGGCCATTGTCCCCAATCTCATGTTCTCCTCAACTGTGAATTCTCCGAAGATATGGCGGCGCTCCGGCACCAGCGCCAAGCCCAGTCGGGAGATCTTCTCGGGGGTCATTCCAACGATGGACTGACCCCGCAAACGCACATCCCCCGAACTCGCTTTGGTCAGACCCATGATCGAGTTCAGAGTCGTTGACTTTCCGGCTCCATTGGGTCCAATCACGCCAACTACTTCCCCAGGATTGATGGTGAGTGATATGTCGAGCACCGCGGGCACGGTTCCATGCCGCACTTCCAAGTGGTCGACCTCAAGGATGGGTGAAGGCTCAGTCATCGCTTTCCTCGACGCGGATCGTCCCGAGATAGGCGGTAGCGACCGCGTCGTTGCTTCGTATTTCATCCGGGGAACCGGTCGCGATCGTCCGACCCTGGTCGAGGACCTCAATTCGCTCACACACATTCAGGATCAACCCGATGTTGTGATCGATTAGGAGTACCCCGGCGCCATGTTTGTCGCAAACGTCACGAATGACTGATGCAAACTCAAGGACCTCCTCTTCGTGGAGCCCGGCGGCCGGCTCGTCCATCAGCACAAAACTGGGGTCGGTGGCAAGGGCTCTGGCCACACCCAGTTTGCGCTCGTGACCGTGAGACAGAATCCCCGCTGGCTGTGACTGAGATTCGGTGAGGCCCAGCGTTTCGAGGAGTCGGTCGGCAGTGGCCGCCGCGGCTGCGGGCTCAGCGCCGCTAGCCAAGGCACTCACCTCGATGTTCTCTCGGACGGTGAGCCTCTGAAAGGAGTGGGTCGCCTGGAAGGTCCGTGCCAGCCCGCGTCGACCCAGCCGATGTGGCATCCACCCGGTGACGTTCTCTTCGCCCAAGTGGATCGTGCCCTTGTCGGGGAAGTCGAACCCGGTGATGATATTGACCAGAGTCGATTTACCGGCCCCGTTGGGTCCGATGAGCCCAACTACCTCGTGCCGCGCCAGTTCGAGAGTTACACCATCTAGAGCGTGAACTCCCTCGAAGGAGCGCCAAATACCGGTGGCCCGCAGGGATTCTGCGGGCCACCGGTCCGGTCCGTCGTTGTTACCGGCCATCCAACGCGATCAGCCGATATCAGCCGGCGATGTCGCGGTACGTATCTCCTCGAGCGCCGGCAGAGAATCAGTGAAGAGCATCATCCGATGTGGTCTGCCGAACACGGTGTGGTTCTCTGCCGAGAAGCTGATCTCGCCAAAGAGCGTCGGGTGGTTGTCGAAGGTCTCAAAGAAGTCGGCGATGGCGACGGCGTCGGTGCCTCCGGTGGCCTCAACTGCTTCAGCAAAGGCCTGGATCGCCTCGGCTCCTCCTAAGAAGCCACCCGTGGCCGGGGGAGCACCCCGAGCCGTCATTTCGGCGATGAACTCGTTCGCAACCTCGTTCGGATCGTCACCGAACACTGACAGGAAGGTGTTGTAATAAAGACCGTTGACACCCTCAGGCACCCAGAAGGTGCCATCGCACGCCCAGGAGCAAACGATCGGTGTGTCGTCACCAAGACTGCGCAGGCCGGCGACGAACGCTGGGAGATCGGCAAAGGCAGTGGAAATGGCGATGACGTCCTTATCTGCGGCGGCAACAGCGGTTACCACATTGCCGATGGTTCCGTCGAAGCCTGTGTACTCCTCGGTGGTGCCCACCGTTCCTCCGAGTTCGGTGTAGCGAACATCAAAAGCATCAACGACATCTTGGAAATAGATCAACAAGTTGTCTTTGACAACGACCGCGTTCTCCCACCCGTTGGCCATGGAGAACTCAGCGAGGACCGCTCCTTCGTCCTGTGCCACGTTTCCGAAGCTGAATGCGATATGTCCGGCTTCACCCAAACCTTTCGGTCCCATACGATCGGTTCCGATGCATGGTGCCACGGCGAGCACGTCTGCCGCGACGGCCTCCTGGGCTGCTGGGGCGGCGAAGTCGAAGTCACACGTCACCATCAGCATCACGGCGCCCTGTTCGATCAGTTCCAGCGCGACTGATTTGGTTTGCTCGGGGTCCAGAGTGGTGTCCATCGTGATCATTTCCAGAGGGCGTCCCAACACACCGCCGTCGGCGTTGATGCGATCGATCATGATCTGAGCGGCCAGATTTGCCGGATTGTTGAACGGAGCCATGTCTTGACTCATGTCGATTGCGGCGCCGATGATGATTGGGTCTCCGGACGGTGCTCCCGTAGTGGTATCGGTGGCCGGAGCCGTGGTGTCCGGCGCTCCCTCGGTGGTGTCCGGAGCTGGAGCTGTGGTGTCCGCAGCTGGCTGTGTGGTTGCAGTCTCAGCATCATCGTCCGCACTGCAAGCCGCAACCACCAAAGTGAAGGCTGCCATGAGTATCGCAAATCGCATCAGTTTCATTCTGTTTCTCCTATCACGCCCCTCGGCGATCATTGACCCGTCTATGTGGCAGGAAATCCGCGCATCGACCAGCGACAGTAGCGTAGAGAGCCAGCGGTCGAGGTGCCTAAGCGCGGGAGTAATCGGCCTCGTTAAGGTAGATGCGACCTCGGTTTGGGACTGGAAACTGACAAGCGATAGGAGCGATGTTGATGTCTGTCTGCGACGTTGGAATCAGAATATGGTCGGCTAAATGCTCTTAGCCTCAGTTGATTACTACCGACCGGGCACCCTGGCTGAAGCCACCAATGCCCTAGGCGGCAGCGAGGATGCCCGCGCTCTCGCCGGGGGCCAAAGTCTCGTCAGCCTCCTCAAACTGAGGGCCACTCAAGTCGATCTCCTCGTGGATATCAGCCGGCTCGAAGAGCTTCGATCGGTGACAGAGAACGAAGACGGTTCGGTCACTATCGGCTCCTGTGTCACATACGACGAACTGGAGCATCACGATCAACTCGGATCGACCCATCCCAGCATTGGCAAGGTCGCCGGTGGGACAGTCGATCAACAGATCCGGAACCGAGGCACCATTGGCGGCAATTTGTGCCACAACGACCCTATCAACAACTTTCCAGTGTTGGCTGTCGCTCTCGATGCCACCATGCATGCCGTCAGCACCACCGCGCAACGTGACATCCCGGCGACAGGATTCTTCACGGCTGCCTTCAGCAACGCTCTCGAACCGGAAGAGTTACTCACCGGTATCACATTCCCTGCCCTCGAAGAGGGCTTCAGGGTGGGGTGGAGCGAGATCGAAATCGGAGAGGCTGCCAGCAGGGCAGTGGCTGTGGTGAGAACGGAGAATGGGAGTATTGCTGAAGCACGGATGACTCTGGGTTGTCTCCCCGTGCCGACGCTCAGACCCGATACTGCGGCTCAACTCGCCAGTGTTGGCAGCTCGGAGTCGGAAATCGCCGAGGCCGTTGCAGCCGTCGCCGACGGGATTGACTTCTTCCCTGACGATGCGGATGCCAGCAGCGACTATCGCCGGGCGATGGCGCCGGTGGTGGCAAAAAGGGCAGTTCTCGACGCGCTAGGAGACAATGATGGATAAGGGTCCCGTGCACGACATCGAGTTCACGCTCAACGGCGAGACGAGATCTGATCGGATCGCAGCCCGGCAGCTACTAGTTCATTTCCTCAGGGACGATCTGGGCCTGCGTGGTCCCAAGATCGGATGCGACACCGGCCATTGTGGCGCTTGCACGGTTCGCTACGACGGTGGAACCATCAAGAGTTGCATGATGTTGGCAGTCCAGGCCGACGGCGCTGAGATCACCACAGTCGAATCCATGTCGTCCGACGGGGATATGAACGACTTGCAGGAGTCCTTTCGCCAACATCACGGTCTTCAGTGCGGCTATTGCACCTCCGGGATGCTGATGAGCTCCCAATTCTTGCTCGAGCGCAAGCCGAAGCCTACGGAGCAAGAGATACGCGCCGGGATCCAGGGCAACCTCTGCCGTTGCACCGGCTACGTCAACATCGTAAAAGCCATAAAGGCGGCATCAGGACAGGAGGTATCGCGATGACGGCCCCGGCACAAACTGAGATCAAAACCCCTACTTGGACCGGCCAGAGCCTGCCCCGCAAAGAGGACGAGCGTCTTCTCAAAGCACAAGGTGCCTTCGTCGACGATGAAGGTATATATCGGATGGGTTATGCCCACTTCGTCCGCTCGCCCTATGCACACGCCGAAATCGTTTCCGTTGATGTCAGCAAAGCCGAGGCTCTGGGCGGGGTCATCGCCACCCTCACCGGTGATGAGGTCAAGGCGATGACCGAGCCGCTATTTCAGTTCGCGCCAAAGCCGGAGGGCCAGATCGAGGAGTACCTACTTGGAGTGGACCGGGTCCGGTATCAGGGCGAGGCTGTCGTAGTGCTATTGGCCGAAACGCGCGAGATCGCACGTGATGCCGCCGATCTCGTTGAGGTCGAGTACAAGCCGCTTCCTGTGGTGATCGACGGTGTCGATGCTGCCGACTCGGACTCGCCGCTCCTACATGAGGGGCTGGGCAACAACATTGCCTGGGAAGGTCTCTTCGACTGGGGAGACATCGACTGGGCCATGGAGAACGCCGATCACGTGGTCAAGATCGACAGCCTTCATTTCCACCGATACTCATCGACGCCGATCGAGTGCAACGCGATGTTGATCAACTGGGACCCCGGTACGGACATCATTCGCGTCGTTTCCAACAATCAGTTCCCCTTGTTTGGAGCCTTGGTCATCGCGCCCTCGATGGGTGTCGGTGTAGACCAATTCGACTTTCGCTCCCAGGACATTGGTGGCGGCTTCGGAATCAAGATCAACTCATACACCCAAATCGGGGTGCTGTCCCTCCTGTCTCGCAAGGCAGGTCGACCGGTGAAATGGACCGAATATCGAACCGAGCACCACCTCTCGGGTGGCCACGGCAACGAACGCACCTTCAGGAACATAGAAATCCCGGTCATGGCAGACGGCACCATCCTGGGGTTCAAGATGGATGTCTTCGACAACGCAGGTGCCTATCTCCACTACGAGCCGTTGGGCGCGGTTATCTGGTCACAAGTGGCCCCCGGCGCCTACCGCTTCAAGAACATCCAGGTCGACTACAAGGAAACAGTCACCAACAAATGCCCAGCAGTGCCCAACAGGGGGTACTCGAGGATGCAGCACCTTTGGGCCATCGAGCGAATGGTCGATACGGTCGCCCATGAGCTCGACTTCGATCCTGTCGAGCTGCGCAAGCTGAATTATGTTCAGCCCGAGGACTATCCGTATACAACACCCAACGGGTGTGTCTACGACTCGGGGAATCTCCCTGCGGCCCTCGACGCGGTCCTCGATCTCATCGATCACGATGCGGTTCGGAAAGCTCAGAAGGCAGCAGAGGGCACCGGCAAGCGCATTGGCCTCGGAATTGGCACGACACTGGACTCCGGGACCAACAACTTCGGCCAGGCTCGAATTCTCAATCCAGAGTTGCCTTTTTCCGGTAATGGAGAGGCTTGCACGGCCAAACTCGATCTTTACGGCGAGATCATGCTCACGTTGGGCACCATCCCACAGGGGCAAGGTCACGAGACCTCGGCCTCTCAGGTGGCAGCCGATATTCTGGGTGTGTCCCCCGAAGAGGTCCGGGTTTGGACCGGGTTCGACAAAGGCCACAGCGCTTACATCGGGTTCTCTGGGACCTACGCCAGCCAGTTCGCCGTTACCGGCATCAACGCGATCATCGGAGCCTGCGAGAAACTCGCAGCCGAGATCACCGAGGTGGCAGCCTTCGCCCTCGGGGCATCCGAAGAGGAGATTGAGCTTGCGGAGGGTATGGCAAGGGTGAGGGGAGATGCCGAGCGGGAAATCCCCTATATCGGGATAGCCAACATGGTGTACGCCAACAATGCGGTCTTGCCTTATGAGTTGGCCACCAAGGTCTCGCTGACGTGTCGACACGTTTACGTCGTGCCATTCGACCTGCCCGACACCGAGAAGAAGTACGGCAATCTAACGCTGACCTACTCGACCCAGACCCATGCCGCCGTGGTCGAGATCGACGACGAAACGGGCAAGGTCAAATTGCTCGACTACGCCGTCGTCGACGACTGTGGCACAAGACTCAACCCGATGCTCGTCGAAGGCCAGGTTCACGGTGCAACTGCCCACGGAATCGGAGCCGCTCTGCGGGAGACGTTCGAATATGACGAGGACGGGCAGTTGCTCAACAACAACTTCTTGTTCTATCACCCTCCGACCGCCGTCGATGTCCCTCATATCAAGACGGGCTCGATTGAGTCGCCGTCACCGTTCAGCGGGACGGGGGCCAAGGGGATGGGCGAAGGTGGCGGAGCACCCCTGCACGCGATCTGCGCTGCGATCCAGGATGCTCTCGATCCGGAGATGCCGATCGTCAACGACTCGCACAACCCGCCCGAGCGAGTCTTCGGTTTGCTGGGCTACGACGGTGGTGCCGACGGACGCGGGGTGACCGTCGAGTCGCGCGGTTAAACGAGCTACAGACCCTCCATGCCGTCAGCTGAGTTCAGTCAAAGCTTGCAAGTCCAGAGCTCTTTAGAAGAATGTTGGAACGTCATCACCGATGCTCAGCAGGTGGCCGGCTGGGTCTCGGTCGTGAACACGGTGGTGGAGGTGGAGCCGCTCGAAACGTATACCGCGGTGCTGGAGGACAGTTTCGGCCCATTCAAACTTCACGCCGACATCAAAGTACGGGTGACCGAGCTTGTAGATCGTAAGAGCATCCGCTTCGAAGGGAACGGCCAAGACCGGACTGTCGGCACGACGATTGGGGTCGATGCACGGATGGAGCTGGAGCCGTCTGAGAGTGGCACGGTGATTCGGGTCGAAGGCAAATACCAGGTCCTGGGTTCTGTGGCGACAATGGGGGGCTCGACCATCCGAAAGAAGGCCGACACGATCATCGAGGAGTTCTTTGCGGCGGTGGACAAGGCGCTCGGGTAGCAACGATGACACGCCGGAACTCGCATCGACCCCGCTGTCGGACCCGACGAAGGAGGATCATTGGCCGGCTCTGATTTTGTCGTAGTTGGGAGCGGGATCAATTCCCTGGTGTGCGCCGCCCTGCTCGCAAGGGCCGGTCGATCGGTCGTTGTTCTGGAGCGCAACGACCGTCTCGGTGGTTGCATCCGAACCGAGGAGCTATTTCCCGGATACACCCATGACGTCTTGTCGTCGTGGTATCCGCTGTTTGTGACTTCTCCAGCGTATGCGGCGCTCGGTGACGATCTCCACGCTCGCGGTTTGGAGTTCGCCAACTCGGACAAGCCGACCGCCGTGGTCAACGACACGGGAAGCCTGATCCTCACCACGGACGACCAATCCAACTGGGCTCGCCTCGACGATGCCAGTCCCGGAGATGGTGAGCGTTACGCAGCCGCCATCGGAGGTTTCTTCGCTGAGAACTCAGAAATAGCGTTCAGCCTCCTGGGTAATGAGCTCTGGGGTCGTCAGACGCTAAGAACAATTTATGGTGACTCTCGTAAGCGTGGCCTTAGCGGTACGTTTGAATTCTTTGGCCAATCCCTAGAGACCTGCCGTGCTTGGCTCGAGCGGGATTTCTCATCGGAACTCGTACAGGGGCTGATTGCTCCGTGGGTGCTTCATGCCGGTCTCGGACCGGATGACGCTTTCTCGGGATTGATGGCGAAGCTGATCATGGGAACGCTCTCTCTAGCCGGGATGCCTGTGGTCAAAGGTGGGAGCTATCAGATCGTGGAGGCATTCCGCTCGCTCATCGAGGACCACGGTGGGGCCCTGGTCACAGGGACCGAGGTCGACTCGGTGATCATCGAGGGTGGCCGGGCGTTGGGGGTCACAACGGCGGCCGGCGAGGACTACCTCGCGTCCAAGGCGGTCATCTGCAACGTCACGCCAACTCAGCTGTTCCAACGGCTCCTTTCAAAAGGCGAAGTCTCAGCCGAGGCGATCCGTCGTACCGAGGGCTTCCGTTATGGCCGTGCTGACATGCAGATCCACTTCGCCCTCGACGATACGCCGGAGTGGCACGATCCAGAGCTGGCCGAGGTTGCGATGGTTCATCTCACAAGGGGCCTCAATGGCGTCTCACGTTCGGTCAACGAGGCTACGAGGGGACTGCTGCCTGCCGAGGCGACTGTTGTGGTCGGGCAACCGACGGCTGTGGACCCGTCGAGAGCACCCGAAGACAAGGCGATCATGTGGATTCAGCTCCAGGAGCTTCCAGCACGAATCCGAGGTGATGCCGCCGACGAGATCGCGGTGCCCGAAGATGGCAGATGGACCAACGACATCGCCGAGCGGTATGCCGACCGAATCCAGGCTCGGATCGCTGATCATGTGGGGAACTTCGATGAGATAGTCGTGGGCCGGAGTGTGTTCTCGCCAGCAGATCTGGAGACACTCAACCCGAATCTGGTCGGGGGAGATCCCTACTCCGGCTCCTGCACAATCGACCAATTCCTTGCCTGGCGTCCTACGCCGGGATCACGTAACCACGAAACCGGAATCAAAAACCTGTTCCAGATCGGCGCCTCAACCCATCCCGGCCCCGGTCTAGGGGGAAACTCCGGGTTTATGGTCGCTTCGAAATTCGTCTGAAGTCTGATTCCACAGGTTCTGGATCAGCGTGGTATTTCTCAGTCATCCCGGTCGGTCTTCGCTGCCGTCGAATGCGACGATGGGAACCGAGGACAGCTGCTCGCCGCCGTCCCGGGTCACTCGGAATGTCTCCTGCATATAGAGGCAGTTCTGGTCGTCGAGTGTCACCACATGGGGATGTATTGAGATGATCATGTTCTCTTCGAGCACAGTTTCTACGCCCTCGCCGATGCGGGGGTGCGCCACCATGGTCATGTCGATGGAGTGTCCGGTCACATGTCCCGGCTTGACATCCAAGTCTGAAAAGGCTCCGAACACCGAGACATGAACATCATGTGCTGTGTTGCCGGCTCGCAACGAGGTCCGGGCTTGCTCGAAACACTCCTGGTACGCCTCCATGATTCGGCTCGAGAGTGGGCTCATCCCTGCCTGGCAGATCGGGCGGGCGAACTCTGCCCAGTAGCCGCTCGGCCCGGCGATCTCGATCGAATAGAGGAGAAGGTCGTCCGCTTCGACCGGTCGCACCGGGTCGGGGTGCTTGAACTCCGGTCCCGCACTTCCATGAGGACCGGAGAGCACCATGTTCTGGGTGGTGCGGGTGGTCCCGTTTCTCACGAATAGCTCCTCGGCTGGAGCGAGGATGGCCGCTTCGGTTTTTCCTGGCTCATACGCGGCCAGGGTGGTCCAGAAGCCAAGCTCGTTGAGCTCAAAGCTGGACCGCACCAGGGGCAACTCTTCGTCACTCTTGACTGCCCGAACCAGATCGAACGCTTCGTCGTAGTCGACGACATCGAAGTCGCCGTCTGCCAGGGCAACGTAATCACGCACCGGCATTGCGTAATTGAGGCCATATACCGCAATCCGTTTCCAACCACGGCCGAGGGCCAGGTCGCGCATCCAGGCGCCGGGAATGTCCGCAAAGACTTGCTCCTCGATCCAACACTCATCGTGGGCACCCACCCATCTGGCCTCGGTGGGGAAGATCGCGATCGGGTTGCCATCGAGAGGGATGACGGCATAGGCGTAGCGATGGACCATCCGAAAGCCCGACACCCAGCGAATGGCGCCTTCGAAACCGGTGTACTCGGTTCCGGCGACGATGAGAGCGTCCACTTCATCACGTTCCAGCGCTTCTCTGATCGCGCGATGACGACGGTCTATCTCGGTCTGACTCACCATGGGTTTCACTCCTCTTTGAGATTCCAGGAAGCTTCGAGCCCGCGCACCAACGACCATGCTGAGCGGTTGAACGGAGTGGCAACTCCTACCTCGTCTCCGAAACGGCATACGCCACCGTTGAGTTGGTCGATCTCGGTGGGTCGACGGGCGAGGACATCTTGAAGCATGCTGGGCTTGTGGTCGAGTGCCACCTCGATGCTCTCTTCGAGAAGGATTGCTGGGTCCTTCTCCATTTCTATCCCCATGGCGGCGGCCACGGCCTTGCCTTCTTCGATGACTCGATCCATGACCCACCTGACGTCTGAATTGAGCGCCGCCCGGCCATGTGGCAATCCGGTCAACGAGCACAAGGCATTGCTGGCCGCATTGAATATCAGCTTTGTCCATTGTGCGCCCCTGGCATCTTCGAGCGCCGACGTCTCCATACCGGAGCGGGTCAAGGTCTCCGCAAGTTGCTCCACCTCGTCGCCTGTCGCGGGCTTTGGCTCGAAAGGCCCGATCCATGTGCTGCCGGCGGTGTCCCATTGGACAACTCCAGGGCTCATCACCCGTCCCGCGGGGAATGTGGTGCCCCTGATCACCCTGGGGACGAATTCGGCGATTACCTCTTCGTTGCCCACCCCATTCTGCACCGAGCACACTGCGCCATCTGTGAAGGCGTGGGAGGTCGCTTCGATGGCTGCTCTAGTGTGCATGCCCTTGGTGGCAACGATTCCGAAGTCGAGTGCCGGTAGGTCTCGACCCGACGTGGTCGCGGTTGGATGGGAATGGACCTCGCCCACACCGGTGAGACGAAGCCCTTTCTTGTTGATTGCGGCGACATGGGCTTCAGACACGTCATAGACCCACACGTCGATGTCTTCGAGCGTTGCCAAATGGGCCGCGAACAGGCTTCCCACGGCTCCGCTTCCGATCACACCTATTTTCATGACGTCCCTATTCGATCGTCGTATGAGCGGTCGCGTGCCTTCACCAGACGATAAAGAGCACGGCTGAGGGGCACGTCCACGCCGGTGCGGTCGCCTTCTCGGACCAGGGACCCGATGATGAAGTCGACTTCGGTGCGACGGTCTGCCCGGATGTCGGCAAGCATCGAAGGGACGTGGGCATATTCCTCCGAGTCTGTTTGGCCATGTGAGACAGCTTCGGTGTTCATCTCCCATGGATCCTCGAACAAGTCGACGCCTGCCGCTTTGGCCACGGCCTTGCCTTCATTCATCAGATCGGCCACCAGATATCCGAGGTCGCTGTTGCGCTCCCGTCTGGCGTAGAGGGGGGTGTGCCCAAGGTCGGTGATCGCGGCAACTCCGTTGACGGCGCTATTGAAGATCAGCTTGGACCATTGAGCAGGTCTCAGGTCCGGAAGCACCTCGGCTTTCAGCCCGGCACGCCGGAACATGTCGCCAATCGTCTCGACTGTCGCCAGATCGGTGTCGGTGCCGTGGAAGGGCCCCATCCAGGTGGCCGTGTCCAATTCGTACTCGACGTGCTCGTCACTGTGACGGGTCCCGGACATGAAGGTGACCGCCGACACAATGGGCCAGGCCCCATGACGCAAAACGACCTCCTCGGCTCCCAAACCGTTCTGCATTGTCATGAAAACGGTGTTCTGCGGGACATCGCTCAGGGGTGCGACGGCAGCATCGAGCTGGGTCGCTTTGGGTGTGAGTATCACCAGGCCGCATTTGGAGACATCGGCCGGATCTGTCGTCGCCCTCACTTCGGCGGTGAAGTCGGACTTGCCACTAATTCGCAACCCGCGGGAGTTGAGAGCTTCGGCGTGCTCGGCTCTGCGGACCAGAACCGTGACGTCAACCACCCTTGCCAGATGACCGGCCGTCAGGCCTCCGATCGTGCCTGCGCCGACAATGGCTACCGGTTCGAGATTCATAATCAGGCGACTGAAGACATCTGGCCGGCCAACTCTCGGAGCTCATCGTCAGTGACCAGTCGATGCTGGGAGGCGCCTAGCTCTTTAACCGACGAGAGCAGCTCTGCGAACCGATCTTCGCGAACGTCCAACGCCAATTCGGCAACGCGTATCCGGATGCTGTCGATACCGCTCTTTTTGCCAAGGACGATCTCCCTGGTGGCGCCGACAAGCTCGGAGGAATACGGCTCCACCGCCTGCGGGTCGTGGAATTGGCTGGCAACAGCGCCACTTTCTCGCCGGAACAAATTGGCACCGGTCACCGGCTTATACGGCTCCAATGAATAGCCGGAGCGCTTCTGAACGAGATCCGCCACTTCGGTGATGTGATCGAAGCGGAGGTTGGTCTCGGTGCCGTACAAAGCCTCTATCGCCAGGGCAAACTCGGCGAGGTTGGCATTCCCTGCCCTTTCACCCATCCCGTTGATGGTCCCGTGGATCCAGGTGGCTCCGGCCCGTACCGCCTCGATGGCACAGGCAGTGGCGAGACCAAAGTCATTGTGCCCATGCCAGTGAATCGGGATGTCCGATCCGAGCCAGTCTCGGCACCGGCTCACCAGAAGAGCAGCTGCTTCGGGGGCTGCGATACCGAGAGTGTCCACGACGGCGATTTCCTGAGCTCCTGCCTCCACCGCCGCCCGATACGCCTCCTCCAGGAACGAGAGGTCTGCTCTCGACCCGTCGACGCCAAAGAAGCAGACAGTCATTTCCTCACTGCTGGCATGGGAGACGGAGTCGACGATCCGGCTGAGGATCTTCTCGCGGCTCAACCCATATGCGGCGAGTTTGCCGTCACTGAGAGGTGACTCGATGACCGCTGCCTTCACTCCCAGCTCAAACAGTTGTTCGAGGTCCGCAGGCACCGCTCGGGAGAACCCCCAGATCTCAGCATCAAGCCCGGCATCCATGATCAACTCATATGCGTGAACGTCATCAGCCGATACCCGGGGAAAGCCTGCCTCGATCCGATCCATGCCCACCTTGTCGAGGGCGACTGCAAGCTCCAACTTGGTCTTGGGGTCCAGAACAACGCCTACCGTCTGCTCTCCGTCGCGCAAGGTCGTGTCGTAGAGCCCCACCCGGCCCACCTGCGTGAACGGGCCGGTGTCGATCGCCTCGTCGTTGAGATCACCTGTCCAGATCTTGTCTTTGTCCATCATTTGCGGAAGTCATCCTCATATCGGTTCAATTTCTCGTTCCCGTCTGCGGTGATCAGGAAATTGTCCTCGAGACGGAGACCGCCACCCTCGGGGAAGTAGGTCCCCGGCTCGATGGCAAGGACCATCCCCTCCTCGATCAAACCAGACGCAGCCCGGTGAGGCCAGGGGGGCTCATGCGCTCTAGCTCCGACGCCATGGGCCACCGGATGCGAAGGCTGTAGATATCCGGCAGCGTCGATCTCGGCTCTGATCAACTCGTCTAACCCGCCGAGAGTCGCCCCGGGCCGTGCGTAGTCGATGGCGCGGTCGAAAATCGTCAGGAGATCGTCGAGCAGGGTGTTGTATCGGGGTGTCAGCTCGCCTACGACCATGTTCTTGGTCAGATCGTTCCAGTAGCCGTCAACACAGACCCAGATCTCGAACAGCGTTGGTTCATTCTCCACGACCACTTCGTCTTTGGTAGGTGTAAACGTGCGGATGCCGGGCCCTGACCACACCAGAGAAAATCCGCGGGCCATTTTCACTGTTCCCTCGTATCCGATCCCAAGCTGATGGACATACCCTTCCCACATCGCCCCAAGCTCGGCTGTTTTCATCCCCGCCCTGATGCGCGGTTTCACCGCCTCGAGAGCCAATGTTGCGACCTCATTTGCCATCCGGATCCGCTCGATCTCCTGGACCGTCTTCGACAGACGGGCCCTGGTCAGCAGGGGAACGGCATCGACCGGCTCCGACACTGCATCCATGAGCGTTGTGAAGTACTCGTAGGTGTACACCGTGGGCTCACCCATCATCCGATCGGTGCTCTGGCCACCCTGTGATAACTCGATGGCGACCCGGCCGGTCAACCCGCGCTCCCGCAGAACCTCGATGGTCATGTCTAATGCCCGGTTCAAGGGTGGCCGGGGGTCTTCCGGGTGGTAGAACCGGAACGGCCGCACCTCGGCATTCCAAGCCATCGCGAGCGCCTCGTCCTCCTGCGGCTCGAGCACGACGAGTGTCGTCGGCCCCTCGCGGGGGAATACCGCCATGGCGTAGCCTTTCATAGGCCAGTAGTTGGTGAGATACACCACATTGTCCGGAGCCCGCACCACCAGGGCATCGAGGTTTTCCTCCGCCATCAAGGCCCTGACGCGCTCCAGTTTGACGTCGTCAACGGGGTAACTCATGACGGATCACTCAAGCAGGCTGTGGGGCAGGCGCTCCGTGGGCCTCTTCCCACGAAATCACCGGATTACGCAGGATCCCGATGTTCTCAATCTCGCATTCCATAACGTCGCCGGGCTTGAGAAAGTAGTCGGCAGAGTCAGGGCGGAACGCCGCCACACCCGATACCGTGCCGGTCGATACGATGTCCCCCGCGCTATATCCCATTGCCGAATAATGGGCAATGATCTCGGGAATCGTGACCGACATCTGCCCCGAGTGGGACACCTGACGGGGCTCACCGTTTACCCGAAGCTCCATGGCGAGGTTGTGAGGATCGCCCACCTCGTCCGGAGTGACAATCCATGGCCCCACCGGGCAAAAGGTATCGATCGCCTTGCAGAAGCTGAATACACCAGATTTCATCTCTTCACGCTGAATGTCCCGGGCGGTCACGTCGTTGAAGATGACGTACCCCCCGATGTAATCCTCCGCCTCATCCGGCCCGAAGTGCTTGCCGGCCTTCTTGATGACGATGGCAAGCTCCAGCTCGTAGTCCAGCTCTGACGTGAGGTGGTCGGGATATACCACCGGCGCTTCGGGTCCGATGATGGCGTCGACGTTCTGGAAGAAGACAATCCAGGGGGCGATCTCATGAGACCATCCCACTCGTTTCGACTCCTCCTCGTGCTCTCGGAAGTTGCCAGCCGTGTGAAAGAATTTCTTGGGGATTATCGGCGCCACCAGCTTCACGTCAGCGAGAGCCATTTCTGACCCGCTGGCGGCACCGGCCATTTCGAGTCCGCCCTCACCCATTTCGTAGAGGCTGCGCATATCTGCCACATTCAGCGCCACTAATGCATCTTCCCGGATGACTCCAGGTCGAGTTACTCCCGACCCGTCCTCGAAAGACACCAATTTCATCGTTCTACCCCACAGAAGTCGACAGCGGCTAGGGCATAAGAACGGGCGATGTTGACCAGGGATTCGATTGGCATTCTCTCTCCTTCTGGCCCGGGGAGGCCACTCGCAATCGGCCCGTAGTTCAGCGACGGTACCCCATACCTGCTCAAAGTGCCTGCGTCGGACCCCCACCTCACGTAGTCGAATTCCGGAGGGCCGCCATACACCTGAATATGTCCTTTGACCACCGATCTCACCAGATCATGCTCCGCGGCGATTTCAGATCCGGGAGCGGTCACGAATAACTCTCCCTGGATGCCGAAGTCGGGGAAGTTGGTCGCCAGAGACCTCAGAAGCTTGCGAAACTCCCGATCGGTTTCGACCATGGAAATGGTCGGAGGCACCCGGATATCGAGAAACAAGTCCGTTCTCATCGGCGTCCGGCTCAGACGCCAAGGGAAGCCGCCCCGAACCGCGCCAACACTCACCAACCCGCGTCGTCCCTGATAGGTGCTGCGCTCTTCCCATTCGGAGATCCACGGTCGGACCGCTTCGATGACTTCCTGCATGCGAATAATCGAGTTCTCGTCGAGTTGGCCCTCGCTGAACGCCGTGTGCTTGAACGAACCCGAAGTCGAGATCCGTGCCCACGCGGACCCCCAATGACCGAGGGCTACGCGTTCTTCTGTGGGTTCACCGAGGATGCACCCGTCAGCAAGCACTCCGTGAACCACCAGGTGGCGGGTGCCGGAGCCGTAGCCGCGGTAGTCACTGCCAGTGAATTCGGTCCCCCACTGAGCCTTCTCGATCTCACCGCAGACCCCGGCAATGACGACATCGCCCGAGAGACGAACGCCGGCGTCTCGCAATGCCCGGACTGCTTCGACGTAGCAGGCCACCGCCCCTTTCATGTTCATGATGCCCAAACCCACCAATGCATCGTCCACGATGAGTGGGTCAGGTTTGTATCCCGGCCCGGTCAGCCACGACTCATCACCTGCATACGACGTGTCGAGATGGCCATTGAACATCAGAGAGGGCCCTTCGCCGGCCCCGGCAAGTCGACCCACGGCATTGGCTCGCCCTTCCTCGACGTGTTGGAGCATTGAGTCGAGACCGGCTTCCTGCATGGCTTCGACGAGGTACTCGGCCGCTTCCAGTTCCGACCCGGTGGGGCTTGGTATCGCCACCAGATCGCTGGCGGTGCCGATCAGCCGGTCTGGGTCGACCGCATCGTGGATGAGTTGGTGAAGCTCGGAGGACATCTCGATCAACTCCTAAAAGCGGGGAGGACTTCGCTCCCGAAGAGCTCAAGTTGGCGGCCACGGTCCTCGCCCCAGAGCTCGAGCATCACATGGGTGCAGCCGGCCTCGCCGTATTCGGCTATCGCTTTGATGCATTCATCGGGAGTACCCGCGATCGGTCGGGTTTTGTCGAGGATCTCGTCGGTTACCTCTGCCTTGGCGGCGAGCCGCCCACCCCGCTCCATGGCCTCTGCGATGGGGCGAAGCTCGTCGAAGCTGAGACCCGCCTCGTTGAGGAGGGTGTCGGCGGAGCCGCGAATGTTCTGCACCTTGTTTGCCAGGTACATCCCGGCGATTTCCCGGGCGCCATCTCGTCCCTTGTCCCGGTCGGTGGGGTGTATCGACGCCACGATGGTGCATCCGATATCGACTTCATTGAGATCGCGGCCAGCGCGTTCCGCGCCGATTGCGACATTCTGTTTCGCGTGGCGGACAAAACCAGGTGTGGTGATGCTCGGTGTCAATAACCCGTCGGCAATCTCTCCGGCGGTCTGCTGCATTCTGGGGCCGGTGCCAGCCATGTAGATCGGCACCCGGTCGCGTGGCGCCTCGGTGTCCGGGGTCATCTCGGGGATCCTGGCGGTGAAAACCCTTCCTTCATAGTCCAGGGCCTCGCCGGCGAGTATGGCGCGCACGATCTCGATGCTCTCCACGATCGAGGTTCGGGGAAGGTCAGGATCCCCGATCTCGCGCATGAAGATCTTGGAAGCGCCGAAACCCAGATAGAACCTGTCGGGACCTGCCGCCTCCTGTGTCACCCGAGCATCCATGGCCACCTGAATCGGATGGCGGCTATAAGGAGAGATGATGCCCCAGCCGATCGCGATCCGATCCGTTCGCTCTGCTATCAGTGCCGACAATGCAGTGGTCGATCTGGCTTCCATCGAGTGCTTACGCCACCAGGGGTAGGCCTCGGCGAGCCAGATCGTGTCGAAGCCGGCCGTGTCCATGATCGAGGCATTCTCCAGGATCTCACGAACGGGCTCCATGGTGAGTTGCATCACGCCGATGCGAAACGGGACAGTCAACTGCGGTGTCCTGGGCAGCAGCCAAGCCAATCAGCGCAGGCTTTGATCGCCAACTCGTGGAGCCGGGGTGACTTATTCGCCAGCAGCGAGGTCTCCCCAGGCGTTGTCGATGACGAACCGCCACGATCCGTCCGCTTGTTGCCGCGCGAGTTCCGCTGTCAGCGAGCCCATCTCGATCGGGTTGCCGTCAGGGTCGGTGCCGGTTAGGGACCAGCGATTGATCAGGTAGGCGAGATCACCGACGACGACGCTGCTTTTTGTATCCAAGGTCATGGTTCCCCCCAGGTCGAGAAACCCTTGGAGCGCCGGCCCTATCTCATCGTGCCCGTGAACGACCACGCCGGGCTGCGGGATCAACGCCGCGTCCGGCTCGTACAACGCAACCAGGGCATCGAGGTCGCCGGCATTGAAGGCTTCTTCGAACTGACGATGGAGTTGTTCGGGATTCGACATGGAACGCCTCTCTTTTTCGGTCTCACCAGAACTTAGCGGAACGGTAGGGCCCGTTGGTCCGGGTTCCTAAGATGAGAGCCAAGCTAAGGGAGAGTTGCGCCGATCGAGCTTCGACAACTGGGCCAGACTGATTTACGAGTGTCTGCCTTCGGAATGGGGTGTGGCAACTTCGGCGGCGTCGGAAGCTCCCCGGAGTTCTTCGGAATGGGCGAATCTGAGGGGGAAGCGTTCGATTTGCTCGATCGCGCACTAGACCTTGGCATCAACTTCCTGGACACCGCAGACGCTTACGGGGGCGGTAGGAGCGAGAAGACAATCGGGAACTGGCTCAGAACCAAGAATCCTTCAGTTCGCGACGATCTACTCATCAGTTCCAAGGTGGGTAATCCGGTAGGCGAAGATCTCAAGTTCTCGGGTCTGTCCCGACATCACATCTTGCACCAGATCGACGCCAGTCTGTCCAGAATCGGCATCGATCATCTCGACATGTATCTCATTCACGCGCCCGATCCGCTTACTCCACTCGAGGAGACGATGGAGGCATTCGACGAGGTGGTGCGGGCCGGCAAGGTTCGCCATATCGGGGTCTCCAACCTGACGGTGGCGACGGTGACCAAATTTCTGCAGATCGGCGCGGCTCGCAAGCTTCGCCAGTTCGGGTGGATGCAGGATTCCTTCAATCTGATCGATCAGGAGGACCAGGCGGATCTGCTCGCGTTTTGCCGGGATGAGGGGCTGGGGTTCACTCCTTACAGTCCCTTATGTGGGGGCTTGCTGAGCGGGAAGTATCAATACCAGGGCGATTACCCGGCTGGATCTCGGATGACAATGCGCCCAGAGCCGTATTCAGAATTCTGGAATGAGGCCACGTTTTCCAACATCGATCGGTTGGCGCAACGGGCCTCCGACCTCGGAGTGAGCACCGCCGGATTAGCTCTGGCATGGCTCCGACATCATCCCGATGTCTCAGCGTCCATCGTCGGTCCCCGACGTCTCGAGCATTTCGGACCCGTACAAGAGGCCTTACAACTCCAACTCGATTCATCACAATGGGATGAGGTCGGTCGGCTTTTTCGCGACCAGGAGGAAGTCGAGGGATGAACGACTCGCTCAAGCCAGCGGCCCTGGTGGAAATCGAGGCCGCTCGACAACGGATCTCGGGTTCGGCCTTGCGGACGCCGCTGGTCCGGCTCAACGTTGATGATGCACCGGCCGAGATCTATCTGAAGCTGGAGAATCTTCAACCTATCGGGTCTTTCAAGATTCGGGGCGCCACCAATGCCATCGTCCAAGCCGGACCCGCTGCACTACGCGACGGGGTCTATACCGCCAGTGCCGGGAACATGGCCCAGGGCGTAGGTTGGGCCGCTCGCAAACTTGGAATCCCTTTCTCGGTCGTGGTTCCCGATCATGCTCCCGACACCAAGCTGGCGGCCATCGAGCGTCTCGGCGGAAACATTGTCAAGCTCACCTTCGAGGAGTGGTGGCAGGTGTTGGTCCATCACGAGTTCGCTCCTCTGTCCGGATTCTTCGTCCACCCGGTGAGCGATCCGGCAGTGATCGCAGGCAATGCGACGATCGGCCTGGAGATCCTCGAAGACCTTCCCGATCTCGATGCCGTGGTGGTGCCATTCGGGGGCGGTGGGCTGAGCAGCGGAATCGCGTCTGCAGTTAGGGCCCTTCGACCTGATGTTCCCGTCTATGCCGCCGAGGTGGCAACGGCGGCTCCCCTTGCGACCGCTTTTGAGGCCGGCGAGCCGACGACGATCGAATACCAGGCGAGTTTTGTCGACGGCATCGGGTCGAGCAGCGTCCTCGAGGAGATGTGGCCGCTGGTCAGCGACCTCCTGGCAGGCTCATTCGTGACCCAGTTGGACGCCGTCAAGGAGGCAGTTCGGCTTCTGGCCGAGCGGAACCGCGTCATTGCAGAAGGAGCCGGGGCGACACCAGTAGCTGTGGCGCTTGACGGCGCGGCCGGTACCGGGAAAATCGTTTGTGTCGTCTCCGGCGGCAACATCGACCTCACCACGCTGTGCCAGATTCTGGGGTGGGCCCCTGAGGTTTAGACCGCGCCCGCCCAAAGACTGTGCCAGAATCCCGCAGTCTCCCGGAGCGGGGGGTCAAGGGAAGCAGAGCAAGATAAGCATATGGTCGGGCACGTAGTAAAAGATCGAGATGTCGAAGCCGTCCGCGCCCCAAGCGACACAGCGTCGGTGCGTGTCACCATCGACGACTCATTGGGTGCCGAGAGCCTGATCCAGCGTATCATTCGCTTCGCGGAGGGCAGATCACAATCACGGGAGTCACAGGCACGCGATGAGGTGGGTTTTGTCGTGTCGGGAAATGGGATTCTTCATCTTGAAGCCGAGTCTTTTCCCATTGAGCCCGATATGGGCTTCTATGTGCGGGCAGGTGAGCATTATCAGATCGAGAACTCGGGCTCCGAGGACGTCGTTGTTGTATCTGTCACCGCGCCCGAGCCCACCGATCAGGAAGTGCTTGGACAACGCAAGGTCACCGTCCGGGTTGCCGACCAACCAATTCTGCCCGCGGGTAAGGACAGGGAGTTTCGCTTTGTGATCAACCCGGATGCTGGATGCAAAGACGTCACCCAGTTTGTGGGCCTCATCCCACCAGGACGGGCTCCGACTCATTATCACCTCTACGACGAGGTCATATATGTGCTCGACGGCGATGGTGTGCTCCATGTCGACGGCCAGGACGACACCGAGATATCCGCGGGCTCATGTATCTATTTGCCCCCTCCGACTCAGCACTGTCTGGAAAACACCGGGTCGAAGCCTTTGCGTGTCCTCGGGGTGTTTCATCCTGCGGGCGACGCTTCCGAAGCATACGAAAACGAACAAACCATGGAAGGAACGAAATGATACGAAACAGGAAACCAGGGCTGAGGGTTGCGGTGATGATCGCGGTTCTTGCCCTCGTTGCTGCGGCATGCAGCCCCAGCGACGGGACCGACACCACTGAGGCGGCGGGTGACCCCACCACCACAGCGGGTGCGGCAGCGACGACCACGGAGGCCCCTGGAACAACCGTTCCCGCGGCTACGACGACCGAAGCCCCGATGGCCGTCTGTGACGGCACGATCGGCTCGATCATTCCGATCACCGGACCGGTGGCGTTCATCGGTGAGGTCCAGCGCAACTGGTCACAGTATGCGGTAGACGTATACAACGAGGAGCACGGGACCGCCTACGAGTTTGTCGAAGGTGACAACATGTTCGACGTTGCCCAGTCTTCGGTTCTGGCCGCACAGATCATTGACGACGGCAGCATCATGGCATTGGTAGGCCCAGCCGGAAGCGACCAGGTCGATGCTGCAGGAGCAGCTTTCGAGCAAGGTGATCCAACGCTGACCTACATCAGTCCATCATCAACCCGCGTCGGCATTACCGCCAAGTATGCGGGATTGTTCCGGACGGTCCCGACGGATGACGATCAGGGCCCGACCTCGGCCGATTTCATGATCGAGAGTGGCGCCACCAAGGTGTTCATCATCGACGACCAGTCGTCCTACTCCACTGGCCTTGCAGACATCGCTGCCGCAGCGCTTGAAGCCGGTGGCGTCGAGGTGACCCGCGAGTCGGTGGCTCAGGACGTGACTGATTTCTCAGCTCTAGTTGGCACCATTGCCGACGATACCGACTGGGTCTACCTGCCCTGGCAGGTGGCAGCCAACGGCCAGCTCCTGGGTAACCAGCTTGTTGAGCAGGGCAAGGAGATTCCGATCTTTGGCTCCGACGGCATGGACTCCGGTGACTTCACCATCGCCGGCTCAGTGATCGCGGCCTTCGCGCCCGACATCAGCTCCGTCGAAGAATCGGCGGACTTGCTCGAAGGCTTCCTGGCGGAATACCCCGAAACCAATACCTTTGGACCGCCGGTGTTCGTCGCGGTGACAGTCATCGCTGAGGCATACTCGAGGGTGTGCCAGTCGGATGGCGAGATCACAAGGGCTGCGGTTCTGGCTGAGGTTCAGGCCACAGATCAGTCGAGTTCGATACTCGGCCAACCAATCGCCTTCTCCGCAGACGGTGATCTCATAGGTGGCACGTTCTTCTTCTTTGAGATCCAAGAGGACGGAACCAAGGTACAACTCCCCTAGTAGAAAAATAGAGCAAGGCGTATGGAGTTTTTCCTGCGGCAGACCATCAATGGCTTGACGCTGGGAAGCGTCTACGCCTTGCTCGCCATCGGTTACTCGATGGTGTACGGGATTCTCAAATTATTGAACTTCGCCCATGGCGAGGTCTATATGTTCGGAGCCTTCGCCGGCTACGGAATGTTGGTAATGCTGGGTGGGCCAGCGTCTCCAATCGTGCCGGTGTGGCTCCTTATCCCGCTGATGTTTCTGGCCGCGATCGTGGTCTCCATCGTGGTGGGTGTCACCATGGAGCGCTTTGCCTACAGACCCTTGAGGAACTCGCCCCGTATCGCTCCTCTGATCAGTGCGATTGGTGTTTCATTCTTTCTCCAGGCAACAGCTCTCTTCCTCTTCTCGGCGGGGTTCCGGTCTTATGACGCTCCTGATCTGATCGACATCTCGACGGGGATCGCCATCGGCCCGGTCGACGTTTGGCTGGTGCGTGTGCTTGTGATCGTCGTTGCATCGACACTCATGGTGTTGTTGACCCTGTGGGTGAACAAGTCACGGACCGGCAAGGCTGTGCGTGCCGTCTCGTTCGACAGAGAAGCCGCAGAGATGATGGGGATCGATGTCGACCGGGTGGTGGTCGTGACCTTCTTGATCGGCTCGGCGTTGGCAGGAGTGGGAGGGGTGATGGCCGGGCTGGTGTTTGGCCGCATCTTCTCTTTCATGGGTTTCACAGCCGGCTTGAAGGCTTTCACCGCCGCCGTGGTAGGTGGGATCGGCAGCATCCCCGGGGCGATGCTGGGGGGCCTGCTGATCGGAATGGCGGAGTCCTACACGACCGCGTATATCTCCTCGACCTTCCAGAACCTGATCGTGTTCAGCCTCTTGATCATCGTGCTTCTCGTCAAGCCGACTGGGCTGCTCGGCAAGCCCGAATTGGTGAAGGTGTAGTGCTGTGGCCCGAATTGGAGTCGACGAGTGGGTCGAGCAGTCTGACGAGAGAAGTGAAGATTATGACGGCCTGATAGGTCCGGTCCGGCGCATCCTCGACAATATGGCGCCGGGTTTGAAGTTGGCGATCGGAGCCGGTCTGGTCGCTCTCCTGCCGTTGTTTCTCCAGCAGGGTCAGGTACGCATCGGCGTCAGCATCCTGATTCTGGCCATGCTCGCTCTCGGTCTCAACATCGTTGTCGGATGGGCCGGGCTGCTCGACCTGGGCTATGTGGCCTTCGCCGGGTTTGGCGCCTACTTCTATGCGGCGGTCGCTTCGGACCAGATCCCGGCTCACTGGCCCACCGCGCTGGTGCTTCCAGTCATCGTCTTCTTGTCGGGTGCTCTAGGAGTACTGCTGAGCTTGGCCAGCCGACGCCTGGCGGGTGACTACTTGGCGATTCTCACGCTCTTCTTCGGCCTGATCTTCCTCGAATTGGTTCGCAACTTCAGTCGGCTCCCTTTCGTTAGCGAGGATTTCGATCCCACCGGAGGTCCCAACGGCATCCCCGGTGTGGAGCCGTGGAGTTTCTTCGGGTTCGAGATCAACACATTCAACCGGCATTACTACTTGCTGTTGGCCTTGCTGGTGCTGCTGATGGTCGGTCTTCACAACCTGGACAAGTCGAGGACTGGACGGGCCTGGCGGGCGACGCGGGACGATCCACTGGCCGCCGGGCACATGACCACACCAGTGAACAAGGTTCGACTGTTAGCGGTCGCTGCCGGTGCCGCCATCGCCGGTTTCACCGGCGCCGCCTTTGCTGCGGTGCAGGTAGGGGTGTTCCCGACCAACTTCGCCCTGGTGTTTCTGATCACGATCTACGCCGCCGTGATTCTGGGAGGATCCGGATCCATTCCGGGAGTGGTTCTCGGGGCCCTCGTCATTGGATATCTACCCGAGCTCTTGCGAAACCCGGCCACTGCAAGCTGGCTGTTCTATCTCGGGGTTTCGGTGGCCCTTGTCGCTCGGATGAGACCGTGGAGTCGTCTCGCAGGTGTGGTCGGCGGGCTGATTGCTTTCGGTTTCGGCGTTCGTTGGCTGGTGAAGGCGATATGGATCGACGTCTCGAGCGGGGAAGCCGCCGAAGGCTTCTTGTCTGGAATTCTCGATGGTTGGATCCTGATCCTCGGCGACCACCGCGACATCATCACCAACATCGCGTTTGTTGTCGCGATTGGCGGAGCGTTGCTCGCCGTTTTGAGTACCGGCTGGCGTCAAGTGTTCGTTCTCATCCCGACGCTGTACCTGGGCATTCTCGTTTGGGAGAACCGCCTTGTGTTCGAGCCGAGTCTGACCCGCCAACTTCTCTTCGGAGCGATGCTTGTAGTGATGATGGCTGTTCGACCCCAGGGTTTACTTGGCAAGAAACGTGTTGAGATCACATGACAGCGGTGCTCGAGCTAAGAGATCTGAAGAAGGCCTTTGGCGGCCTGCAGGTCATCCAGAGCCTCGACCTTGTGGTGGCGGAAAGGGAGATCCTCAGCGTGATTGGCCCCAACGGCGCCGGGAAGACGACGCTGTTCAATCTCATCACGGGGGTTTATCAACCAGACTCCGGCGAAATTCTTCTAGATGGGGAGAGCATTGTTGGTCTGGCGCCCAATCTGATTGCAAACCGGGGCATCGCTCGCACCTTTCAGACACTCCGCATTTTCCTAAATATGACCGTCAAGGAAAACGTCATGACCTCGGCCTATGGCGATGGACATACCCGGATGTGGCAGTCGGCATTGCGCACGCCGGCGGCGCGCCGGGAGGAACGCCAGATAGCTGAGCTCGCCGAGTCGAAACTGGCCTTTTTTGGTGAGCGGCTGATGGGATACCGCTGGGACCAGCCCGCTTACAGTCTCTCCTACGCCAATCGGAGACGGCTCGAAATCGCCCGGGCTATGGCCACCAATCCTCGTCTGCTTCTGCTCGACGAGCCGGCCGCCGGAATGAACCCGGCCGAAACTCAAGAGATCACCGAATTGATCGGGCGGCTTCGAGAGGAGGTCGGATACTCCATTCTCGTGATTGAGCACGACATGCACGTCGTCGAGGGGATTTCCGACAGGGTGATTGCTCTCGATCACGGTGTCCAGATCGCAGAAGGATCGTTCGATGATGTCGCCACGTCTCCCCTGGTCATCGAGGCGTACCTGGGGACCGGCAAGGCAGAGAGATGAGCGACCAGACCCCACTTCTCGAGTTGCGTGACGTCAACACCTATTACGGCCAGATCCACATCCTGCAAGGAGTGTCGTTGGCGATCAGGCCCGGTGAATTGGTCAGCCTTTTGGGGGGCAATGCGTCCGGAAAGTCGACCACACTAAAAACAATCCTCGGGATCGTGGAGCCGAGGACGGGGTCGGTGATTTTCGATGGTGAGGACGTGACCTCCAGCTCTACCAGCTATCGAATTGCCCGAGGGATGGCGATTGTTCCAGAGAACCGTCGTCTCTTTGCTCCGATGACCGTGTTGGAGAATCTCCAGATGGGCGGCTACCTCCGGGACGACGATTTCAGTGAGGATCTGGCCAACGTCTATGACCTCTTTCCCGTCCTCGCGGATCGAAAAAGTCAGATGGCAGGGACCTTGTCGGGTGGCGAACAGCAGATGGTTGCGATGGGGCGGGCGTTGATGTCGAAGCCGAGATTGCTTCTCATGGACGAGCCATCGATGGGTTTGGCCCCGATTCTGGTGGAGCAGAGCTTCGCTATCATCGATCGGGTCCACCAGGCGGGCGTGTCCATTCTGGTAGTCGAGCAGAACGCCAACATGGCCCTGTCGATCGCCGACTATGGATACGTTTTGGCTACAGGTCGCATCGTTCTCGAAGACGAAGCCTCAGCATTGGCCGAGCACGACGAGCTGCAAAAGGCCTACCTCGGACGCTGAACCGACAAAGGCGAAGATGACCATGCTCCCCGATTCCATTAAAGATCGATTCCCCATCGTCCACCAGGTGGCATACGCCAACAGTTGCTCCCAAGGTGCGCTGTCGGTGGAAGTCCGAGCCGCGTACGAACGCTATCTGTCGGACTGGGACGAGAAGGGAGCTCCATGGAATCTGTGGATTGAGCAGGCTGAGGGTGTCAGGGCGCGTTTTGCCCGACTCCTCAACGCCTCAACGGATGAGATAGCCGTCACCACTTCGGTGTCTGCTGGTGTTAGCAGCCTTCTCAGCGGACTTCGCCATCCCGAAGGGCGGAACAAGATCGTCATCAGTGACTTCGAGTTCCCAACGATCGGGCAAATCACCCATGCTCAGGAGTTGGTTGGCAAGAAGGTCTATCACGTTGCCGCTGCGTCAGACGCGACCATTCCTCTGGATCGACTGGCGGAGACAATCGACGACGAAACCGCGCTCGTGGCGATCACATACGTCTCCTTTCGCAATGGGACCAAGACCGACATCGCTGAAGTCATCCGCATTGCCCACGACGCCGGCGCCCTCGTACTCGTTGACGCCTTTCAGGCGGTGGGTGCGATCCCGATCGACGTCCGCGAGCTCGAGGTCGACTTCCTCGCAGGTGGCACGCTCAAGTACTTGCTCGGGTCGGCTGGGCTTGGGTTTCTCTATTGCCGCGAGGACTTGCTCCCACAGATCATCCCAACCCAAACCGGGTGGTTCGCCGACGAGGACATATTCGAGATGGATGTCTTTGACTATTCACCCTCGTCGACCGCTCGCAAGTTCGAGAGTGGGACTCCTCCGATTCCCAATATTTATGCAGGCATTGCCGGGATGGATCTGATGGACGAGATCGGCGTCGCGGCGACCGAGAGACATGTCGTCCGACTCGCGGACCTCCTGATCGATGGACTCGATCGTATCGGGGCGAAGATGGTCACACCACATGACCCGGCGAAGCGAGGCCCGATGATCGCGGTTGCCACGACCGACGAGTCAGCCATGGTTGGAGCCCTCGCCGAAGATCATGTCCTCACAACGGCTCGGGATGGCAACGTCAGACTTTCGCTACACGCCTACAACTCCGAGGAAGACATCGCAGCGATGGTTGCTGGTCTCGAGAAACACGGCGATTTGTTGGCCCGATAGCCGCTGAACGCCGGTCTCTTTTCGAAGTCGGGTTGGCCTTCCGAGTTGAATCCGTAAAATGGAGACCAAGGGGACGTAGCTCAGCCTGGAAGAGCACCGGCTTTGCAAGCCGGGGGTCGTGGGTTCGAGTCCCATCGTCTCCACAGCTACCGGTGAGGGGGGGCGGCCCCCCCCTCAAACCCCCCGCCGAATTTGGGGTGGCTCATGGAAAAGGAATACGACTGTCAACCGATCGTTGAAATCAGAGATTGACCAAGGAGTGAGATGAGAAGCGCAGTAATCGTTGATGCCGTACGAACGCCCATCGGTCGACGAAATGGTGTCTTCAAAGACATCCATCCCGTTGATCTCGCGGCTATCCCTCTGGAAGCTGTCGTTTCTCGGAATGACCTCGATCCCGACCTGATCGAAGACGTCATCATGGGCAATGTCTCCCAAACGGGTGAGCAGGCGTACAACGTCGGGAGAAACGCCGCCCTCGCGGCAGGTTTCCCCGAGTCTGTTCCTGGAGTCACCATCGATCGTCAGTGTGGGTCGTCCCAGCAGTCCGTTCACTTCGCCGCCCAGTCGATCATGGCCGGGGTCCAGGACGTGGTCATCGCCGCCGGCGTTGAGAACATGACTCGGGTACCGATGGGTGTCACCGCCCAACAAGGCCCAGGGCTTCCCTTTGGAGCCAAGATGCTCGAGCGCTACGCCAACGGGCTTGTCCCTCAAGGCATCTCCGCGGAAATGATTGCCGAAAAGTGGGGTATTTCCCGTGAGGAACTGGACGTACTTGCCCTCGAGTCGCACCGCCGCGCGGCTCAGGCAACCGAAGAGGGGAGGTTCGAGGGTCAGATCATCCCCGTTGAGGTCACACTCGAGGACGGGTCGACCGAGTTGGTCACCCGTGACGAGGGAATCCGATGGGAGACTTCATTGGAGAAGCTCGGGTCGTTGCAGCCGGCGTTCCAGTTGGACGGCAAAGTGACCGCGGGCAACTCTTCACAGATCTCCGACGGTGCGATAGCCATTCTGGTTATGGCTGAGGACAAGGCTGAAGAACTCGATCTGACGCCGAAAGCACGAATCCACACCATGACAATGGCTGGCGTCGATCCGATAATCATGCTGACCGGTCCCATCCCTGCGACGGGTAAAGCCCTTGATCGGTCCGGACTCAGCATCGACGACATCGACTTGTTCGAAGTCAACGAGGCCTTCGCCTCGGTGACGGTCGCGTGGCGTATGGAACACGGTGGCACCGATCCGATGGCTCTCTGGGACCGGACCAATGTCAATGGCGGTGCGATCGCGATTGGCCACCCTCTGGGGGCTTCCGGAGGGCGTCTCATGACCTCTCTCGTGTGGGAGTTGGAGAGGACTGGCGGCAAATACGGTCTCCAGACCATGTGCGAAGGCGGCGGCATGGCCAACGCAACCATCATCGAAAGGCTTTGAAATAGCACCGCAGGACGATGCGCAGCATCGTCAATCCCCTCTCGAAGAGGGTGGACCCTGACCGGCAATACAGTCCTCGATATTTTCCTGGCTCTGGCGCTGGGACTGGTCATCTGGCGGGTCTCGATGAGCATCATTCGCATGCTCTCAACACCACCACCCGAGGTTGATCCAGCCGACATTGTCGCGATTGACCAGGACTACAAGTGCTCGGTGTGCGGAGCCGAGCTCACGATGAAGGCCGTCAATCCTCAGGAGGACAAACCCCCGAAACACTGTCGGGAGGAGATGGACCCGGTGTGGAGACCGGCCTAGCCTTAACGAGATGAGAATCGCCGCCGTCCAGACCGCGCCTTCGTGGGGAGACCCCGACGCCACCAAGAAGATCGTCACAGATTGGATTGGACGCGCAGCGGAAGAGCACGTCGATCTTGTCGCGTTCGGTGAGGTCTTCATGTCTGGCTACCCCTACTGGATGGCGAGGACCGACGGCGCCCGATGGAACGCACCAGATCAGAAGGAGGCCTACGCTTTCTATCTCGCCTCGGCCGTTGCCATCGATGGGCCAGAAATGTCAGAGGTGGTCGAATCTGTTCGAGATCACGGTGTCTTCACCTATCTGGGAATCACAGAGCGGAGCGACAGCGGAGGGACGGTGTTTGCGACGTATGTGGCGATCGACCCTGAGAGGGGCATCCTCAGCTCTCATCGCAAGCTGATGCCGACCTACGACGAGCGCATGGTCTGGGGGATCGGTGACGGTAACGGTCTTCGTGTTCATCAGGTCGGTGACTTCAAGGTTTCGGGTCTGAATTGCTGGGAGAACTGGGTGCCAACGATTCGGCACACCATGTATGCGCAGGGCACCCAACTCCACGTTGCCGCCTGGCCGGGATCGGTGGAGTTGACCAAACACATCACCCGTTTCATCGCGATGGAGGGGCGTTGCTATGTGTTGTCTGTCGGTTCTCTGCTCTATTCCGATTCGATACCACACGAGTTCCCGGCTCGAGAGGCGTCCCTGGATAGCGAAGGACTGCTCTACAACGGTGGTTCGGCTATCGCAGGACCAGATGGAAGGTGGATTGTGGAACCCGTCGACGGGGAAGAGGGGCTTGTCATCGCCGATATCGATGTTGCGGTTGTGAGAGGTGAGCGGCAGAACTTTGACCCGGCCGGTCACTACTTCCGAGGCGATGTGATCGACGTCACGGTCGACCGAACTCGGCTGAATCCGGTCACGTTCCAGGACTAATTACAGGATTGTAGTTATCCAGAGAATTCTCCACAGGATGTGGAGAATTACATGGGTGTAAGTCCGATTCGGGGATCAAATCGAGCGACTACGCTCGCTCCCGGATGCCTGAGTCGAAACGTCGTAAGCCGAAGAACCGTCCTCAGTCGCAACAGGCAGTCATCGAAGCTGCCAAAGCGAAAGACCCCAGTCCTACCTGGTATGTGGCGATCATGGCCGGCCTCATGGTTCTTGGGGTGGCCTTGGTCCTGCTCAGGTTCATCCTTCAGTTGGATCAGATGGTTCTCATCGGCGGCCTGGTGGCGATCTCCGCTGGTTTCTTGATGACCACCAACTACCGCTGACACCGCCAAGGTGAGGTGATGCGGACAGAGTCCAGGGTTCGCGTTTAGGTGGTTGGGGGGGTTGTCGAAGGCGGCGTTGTAGTCGGCGTGGTTGTCGTTGGTGGCGGGATGAATTCGAACAGGGTGACCGTGACGGTGTCACCTGGAAAAGCCGTCGAACCGGCAACCGGGATCTGCTCGGCGACCAGCCCATCTTGATTCTGATCCGCGGTCGGATTCCGGCTTGCAGAAACGTTCAGCACGAGCCCCACCTGACTGAGGGCCGTCTCGGCTTGGCTTTCCGACATTTCGAAGAGATCGGGAACGTCCACTGGCTCAGGACCCCGGGATATCACCAAGAGAATCGTGTCCCCGGAGAGCACTTCGGTTCCGGCAGGTGGCTCTGTCCGAATCACGTCACCAGACCCCACCGCGTTGTCAAACTCCTCGTTGACACTGAACTTGAGACCGAGGTCGGCCAACTCGGCGATGGCGTCCCGTTCGCTCATGCCAGAGAGGTCGGGCAAGACGATTACTTCGGGTCCGGTCGACACCACAAGGCTCACCGGCGTCCCGGTTCCCACCACAACACCGGCTCCGGGGTTCTGTTCGATAACGACGTCGATCTCGAAGTCGGCGTCGGGTCGACCTTCGATCGTGCCAACGACCAGGCCGGCGGCTTCGATGTCGGCGATGGCGTCGTCGAGGTCCTGACCCACGACAGGTGGGACTGCAAACTCCTCGGTCCCCGATGAAACGAAGACCTCCACGGTCGACCCGGATTCGGCTTCGGTGCCCGCTGGTGGGTCGGTGCGGATCACTGCCCCCGTTTCAATCGTTTCGTTGGTCTCGAATGTGGTCTTCACGAGAAACCCGGCGGCCTGGAGAAGCTGCTCTGCATCGTTGAACTGACGGTTGGTCACGTTGGGAACGGCGATCGTCTCGGCGTCGGGATCGTCACCACCGGCCAATTGGAACAGGAAGAACAGGAGGATCGCCAACGCCACCAGCAAGCCAAACGCCGTGATTATGAATGGCATCTGCGAAGCGGGCTCTTCTTCAATCTGGCGGTAGATCTCGTCGGGTGGCACCGTCGGGGGCGGTACCTGTGAAATCACCTGGGTCGCATCAGCGCCTCCTGCCATCACCGCACCTGCGGCAATGATCGGAGCCACCGCTACCGGGTCGCCCTTGAGAACGGTGAATAGATCCTGTCGCATCTCCTCCGCCGACTGATAACGGCCGGCTGGGTCTTTGCGTAGCGCCTTCATCACTACGGCGTCGAGCGCCTCGGGCACATCGGGGTTGAGTGAGGAGGGGACAGGTGCTTCGGCCGATACATGCTGGAACGCAACGGACATTGGGCTGTCACCAGTAAAAGGCGGACGTCCTGTCAACGTTTCGTACAACACGACGCCAAGCGAGTAGACGTCACTGCGGGCGTCGGCGGCCGCCCCCTGAGCCTGTTCCGGGCTGAAGTAGGTGGCGGTGCCGATCACCGCTCCGGTGCGCGTCAACTCTTGGCTGTCGTCCCAGGCGCGGGCGATACCGAAGTCGGTCACCTTCACGGTGCCGTCTTTGGCGAGAAGAATGTTGCCGGGCTTCACATCGCGATGAACAAGACCCGCCTGGTGAGCTACCGAGAGGGCAGCGGCCGTCTCAGCCGCGATCTCAATGGCTCGTCGCGGCAGCAGGGCGCCCTCCGACTTGAGCACGTCACGAAGCGAACGCCCATCGATGAGTTCCATGACGATGAAGTAGGTGCCCTCGGCTTGCCCCCAGTCATAAATGCCGACGATGTTTGGATGGCTGAGATTGGCGGCCGCTTGGGCCTCTCGTCGAAACCTCTTTACGAACGCCTCGTCTGAGGAATATTGGGAGTGCAGCACCTTGATGGCCACTCTCCGGTTGAGCAGTGTGTCCCTGCCGTCGTATACGTCTGCCATCCCGCCACGGGCGAGGTGGGCCGTGACGTGATATCGCTCGGTGAGTTCGTTGGGGAGGTCCATTTTGGTTAGTGAATGTTAGGGAGGGGTGTGCGCCAACTCATGACTGGCTCGTCAGCCAGGTTTCGATCAGTTGAGACGCTATTGGCGCGGCTGTGGTTCCCCCCGTTGCGGATTCGCCCGAATTGGGGCTGCCTTCGATGAAGACAGCAAGTGCAATCGTTGGGTTGTCGACGGGTGCGAAACCGATGAACCATGGATTAGAGAAATCTCCGCTGCCGGTGGCGGTGCCTGTCTTGCCGGCAACCCTGACCCCGGGCACCGCGGCACGACGGCCGGTCCCTTCGGTAACCACACGTTCCATCATCTGGGCGAGCACCGATGCGGTTTCCGGCGCCATCGCCAGACCGATTTCAGAAAATTCGGTCTCTTCCACTGTTTGTCCATCGGCGTCGAAGATCCGTTCCACCAGGTAGGGACGTGCTACAACCCCGTTGTTTGCAACTGCTGCGGCAACCATCGCCATATGCAACGGCGTGGCCCGCACGTCGCGTTCCCCGATTCCGCTCTGCCCCAATGCAGCGTCGTCGTCGAGCAACAGCTCAGTAGCCCACACCGCCTCAGGAACGATCCACTCATAACCGATGTCGCGGTTGAAGCCGATGGCGTCAGAAGTGATTCCGATGTCGATGGCGCCAAGTCGGATCGACAGATCCGCAAACGTCGTATTGCAACTGCCGACGAAGGCCTGGAGGAGGGTGACAGACTCTCCGTCATTGCACGGCCGACCACCAAAGTTGGCGATCGTCGCCGTCGATCCCGGCAGGTCGAACTCCACCGGATCGGGGAAAATCGTCCCAGGCTCAACTTGGCCGGTGTCCAACCCTGTCGCTGTGACGACGGTTTTGAATGATGAACCCGGTGCGTACAACTCACGGGTGCCGCGGTCTTTGAGGGGCCCGGTCGGATCGGTGAGCAAGGTTTCCCACTGTTCTGCTGCGTCGTCCCCAAGAAGGATCATCGGGTCAAAAGAAGGGTTTGAAACCGCAGCCAACACCGCTCCGGTTCGAGGGTCGATCGCAATGATCGCTCCTCTGTTGTCACCCAATGCTGCAAGAGCAGTGCTCTGGAGCCGGCTGTCGATCGTTATCTCGAGGTTCTTGGGTCGAAGATCGCGGCCGAGGATTGCCGACACCAGATCGCTGATCGTCAGGTCTCGTCGAGATCGCAACTCGGAGGAGTAAGCCGCCTCCAGGGCTGAGTCGCCTACCAGGAAGGATGAGTAGCCGACCACGTGTGCGAAGTCGGCGCCCAATGGGTACTCACGCATGAAGTCCCGTGCTCCATCCTGCTGCACCGATCGTGCGACCACGGTGCCATCGATGGTGACGATGAGGCCCCGCTCCTTGCCTCGTTCGCTCAAAGCGGGGCGTGGGTTGCGTGGATCTGTCTTCAGATCATCGGCCCTGATTACTTGGAACCAACTGACCGCCACCAGCAGGGCGGCCATGGCACCCAACACACCTATGGCGAGACGTCGGATCGGCCCGTTCACGCCGCCTCCTCGTGACTGATCCGGATCAGCAGGGCAACCAGGATCAGGTTGCCGACTAGAGCCGACCCCCCATACGACATGAACGGCAAGGTGATCCCGGTGAGGGGCACCAAACGGAGGATCCCGCCAATGATCAAGAACACCTGAACCGCGAAGGTGAATGTGAGTCCGGCGGCGAGGAGTTTTCGAAAGGTGTCCCTGCTCCGGAACGCTATTCCGAGCCCGACTGCGACTACGAGAGCGAACAAGGCCAGTACAGCCACGGACCCTGCGAATCCAAGTTCTTCACCCACTGCGGCAAAGATGAAGTCGGTCGACGCATTGGGGATGAGATCGGGGCGACCCAGTCCCGGACCTGCACCCGAGAGGCTCCCGGAGCCCATGGCGAACAGCCCTTGGGCGATCTGATAACCCTCGTCCTGGTAGTGCTCGAAGGGAGCCAGCCAGGCGATGACTCGGCGCTGAACGTGGTCGAAGGCGAGATAGGAGGAGACCGCGGCAACCAGCGCCAGAAGGCCTCCGGCCACTAGGTATCCACTGGCACCAGTAGCTGCGTAGAGCAGCAGGACGAAGCTGGCGAAGAGGAGAAGCGAGGCTCCGAGGTCTCGTTGCCAGACCAGAATCAGAACACTCCCGCCCCATGCCAAGAGCAACGGGATCAGTTGACGTGGCTCAGGGAAGGTGAAAGGACCAACGCGACGATGCGCCTCTCTCAGCGCCCGCTGGTGATCGGCCAGATAGGCGGCGACGAAGATCACGAGACCGAGCTTGGCCAGTTCAGCCGGCTGGAATTGCATTTGGGTGAAACCGAGATCGAGCACCACCCACAGACGAGAGCCGTTGACCTCGAGACCCTTGATCGGAAGGGCCCAATCGGAAGGAAGATTGGGCAGCAGCAGCAGGATCACCGATATCAGGAGAATCAGGTTGCGATACCTCCTCAAGACCGAAGTTCCTTGTTTCGAGAGAAGAGCCAGAACGAGAGATGCCAATCCGGCTCCAATCAACAGCCACCAACGCTGCAATCCAGCTCGGACGATGTCTAGGCGATAGACCTCGAAAAACCCGATGGCAGTGATGGCCACGACAGGGGAGATCAATAGAGGTGTTGCTTTTGGTGCCCAGGTTCGGACCGCCAGGTAGATGCCACCAAACGCGATCAGGAAGACCAGCACCGTGAGACCAGTCTGCGCATCCACCCCGCCGCCCCGCGCGAAGTTGACCAGGGTGACCCCGAAACCGGCGACAATCGATGCCGCGAAGATTGTTACGCCTTCAGCGCTCCGAGTCATGGATTCAGGTGGACACGTCGACGACGATCACGGTCGTGTTGTCAATCCCGCCCTCTTCATTGGCAATCTCGACCAAGTGCCATGATGCTTCGTCGGCCGTTCCGTCGCCCAGTGCCTCCTGAATCTCAGCGTCGCTCACCATTTCGTTGAGACCGTCAGAGCAGAGAAGAAGCCGGTCCCCAGGTTCGAGCGCGACGTCGAACTCATCGACATTGACAAACCGGGTGAGACCGAGGGTCCTTGTGAGCATGTGACGCTGAGGATGGCTGATGGCCTCTTCGGCTGAGATCTGACCCGAAGCGACGTGCTCGGCGGCCACGGTGTGATCTTCGGTCAATTGGCGGAGTTCGGCACCACGAAGAAGGTATGCCCGGCTGTCGCCGATATGGCCAAACGTCGCCGTCCCATCAGCGGCCAGAGAGACCAGCGTCAGGGTGGTTCCCATTCCTTCCAACGCCGGGTCACGCGCAACCTCCTCGCGGATCGCCCGGTTGCCGGCCGCGACCCGATCTGTGGGGTCGACGTCTGTCGACGATGCTGCGTTGACAGCTAGACGTGAGGCGACTTCACCTGCAACATGACCGCCCATGCCGTCGGCAACCATGAGGACGGCGGGACCTTCCGACTCACCCGAACTGGTGGGGAAGAGGCTGTCTTCGTTGTTCAAACGCACCATCCCCTGATGTGTGGCTGTCGCCCATTTGTATTTCATCTGACTTCCATCACCGTCTTGCCCACTTGGATGGTGTCACCGCGTCGGAGTTGAGTCGGTGCGGTAACACGCCTCCCGTTTACGTATGTTCCATTGGTGCTCCCCAAATCGTGGAGCATGATGCCGTTGTCCTGTGCCACCAACCTCATATGGA
>Ga0255057_10000059_pt1 | contig 57232 bp, 62 predicted proteins | sample Cases_109_6_MG_FD_189022 | JGI IMG/M metagenome (GOLD analysis project Ga0255057, IMG submission 189022) | Seawater microbial communities from Amundsen Gulf, Northwest Territories, Canada - Cases_109_6 | ecosystem: Environmental > Aquatic > Marine > Gulf | place: Canada: Northwest Territories... | reverse complement strand
CCGCCGCCACCAACGGTTCGACCCACAACCCCAGGTCGGTCTCGATCCCGACCACCACCTCACCCGGTTCATCAACAACCCCCGCCACCAGATCGTGGAACCCCCGAATCCCTTCCAGGCCTTCAGGGAGCCGCCGACTCGTCAACCGGCTCCCCGCCTCATCCATCACATGGACCGTTCTTGCGTAGCCAGGAGCGATATATGGCCGTCTGCTACGCAAGAACGGTCAGTGCCCCGTCCATTCCGGCGGTCGCTTGCGTGGTGCGGTGACTCGGTTTCTCCAGTCAGCGCCGTCACGCTGGAGGACTGCTCAACACCCTCCTGGGGAGCTGGCGGCCACTCAGCCTGAACGAAGCGTGATGTCCCCCGACATCGTCTTGACCTTCAGTGTTGCGTGCTTGGTCGGCTCATCCTCGCTTGGCGTGACGTTGTTTCGCAGTGATCCCGACATCGTGGCTATGTCGGCTTCGATCGACATCCCGGGTGCGAGCCCGAGCGCGATGTCGCCGGACATCGAATGCGCGGTGACGGCGGGTCCGCTGAAGAGTCCGATGGTGATGTCTCCGCTTGCACTCTTGGCGGTGGTTCGGCCGCCGACCCCGTCGACAGAGATATCTCCCGATGCCGTGGTCACGGTGAGATCGCTGGAAACCGTATCGATGCGAAGGTCTCCCGAGGCGGAGGCGCCCTGGAAGTCACCGTCGACGTCGCCGATGAATACGTCACCGCTGGCGGTCTTGATCTTCGCCCTTTTTGAGACGTCGCCGAGCCGCACGTCGCCCGACGCCGTGGCGACAAAGAGCTCGCCGATGTCGACCGAGCCCATGATGTCGCCGCTGACGGCTTTGATATCGACGTCGGACCCTGCAGGCAACGAGACGGCGATTCGAACCTTGGGCGAGGACCAGCGGCGCGTGTCTCTTCGTTGAATCGAAACCAGGTCGCCGACCTGGGTGATGTCGAAGAGGTCGAGGCCCTGCTCCTTGCCCTCGAGGACAACATCAATGCGCCCGGGCTCCCCCTCGTTGAGCAGGATGTCCGAGGAGGACACGACCACGAGGAGCTGCCCATGGTCGCCGATTTCGAAACTCTCCTCGCGCTTCATGTCTCGATGGTGCCGCTGAAGCGCCGACCGCTGGAATGATGGTGCGTCCTGCTCGTCAGCGTCTTGACAACGAAGGAGTTCACCGAGTCTCCTGACTCGTTGGCGACCTCCTCGAGGATGCCCTTGAGCTTGTCAGATAGCCGCAGGGTGATCCGGGCCTCCAGCTCGTCGGTGTCGACGGTGATCGGATCGTCGTTGTCCTCGACGGTGAGAACGGGCGTTCCTTCTTGGAGGCGAACCGACACGCCTTTGCGCGGGAGCTGAGCATCGACCTCTTCGGCGGCCTGCTCCGCCAAGCGCAACGCGGCGCGCTCGAGGGCCGGCTGGAGGGCACCGATCATGACCTCGCCGGCCCGGACCATGGCTTCGTCGTCTCCGGCGAGCCGCAGCTGTGCGCTGAGCGCTTCTTCAACCTCGGCAACGATGGCAGTGACGTCCACGGTGTTACCTCGTGTGACGGCGGAGCCTGCGCAGCGTGAACTCCCTGCGCCGATCGTCCTCGGTTCCGTGGTTGATCTCCTGGATTGCTCGCATGGCCTCTGGGCTGTTGTAGTACAACATGGTTACCTCTATCGATGTCCGGGTGATGCCGGGATGACATTACCATGATGTCATCATAATGTCACCCTGTCAAGAGGCAATTCCGACCACAGCCGCAAACCCAGGCAACGCAGCGTCATATAGGCGCTCCCCAGCCTGGGTTCGCGCCGGGGGGCGTTATCATGGTGGGGACCACCCCGGGGAGCTCGTATATCGAGCTGAGAGGGCGGCCTTGCAGCGAGAAAGCATGGCCACCGACCCGCGGAACCTGATCTGGGTAATCCCAGCGGAGGAAGCGCGTGGACGATCTACGAGCCATCGTCTTGACGGACGGAGATCCCGTCGCGCCTCCGATCCCGCTGCCCAGCGATGCGATGGTGATCGCCGCCGACGGTGGATTGCGCCTCTCCTCCATCCTCGGACTCCGAGTCGATGTCGTCGTTGGTGACATGGATTCGGTGTCGCCGGCGGATCTGGCTGCGGCCGAGCAGGCCGGCGCCCGCATCGAGCGACACCCTATCGACAAGGACGCCACCGATCTCGAGCTGGCCCTCGACGCCGCCATCACCGGTGGCGCGATCGAAATCACCGTCGTCGGCGGCGCCGGTGGACGCCTCGATCACCTGCTCGCCAATGCCCAACTGCTGGCCGGAGACCGGTACGCCGCCATCCAGCTGCGCTGGTGGACCGGAGCCGAGATCGTCGTGGTCTGCGACCACATGCGACCGGCCGTGATCAAGGGAACCCCAGGCGAGCTCGTGTCGCTGGTCCCGGTCGGCGGAAGCGCCGGTGGCGTCGTCACCACCGGACTTCGGTGGGGACTCGAGGGCGAAGATCTCGGCTTTGGTTCAACGCGGGGCGTCAGCAACGAGCTGAGCGACGACCGGGCAACCGTTTCACTCACAGAGGGAAGGCTTCTCGTGATTCAGGAACGAGCAACGCCGTGAACCGCCCAACCGCCCTCTTCGCCGCCGCCGCTCTGCTGCTCGCCGCGTGCACGGATGCCGGGCCCTCCGACGTGACGCTGATGACCCACGACTCGTTCCTGATTTCCGAGGAGGTACTTGCCGAGTTCACCGAGGACACCGGGATCACCGTCACCGTGGTTCGAGCGGGCGACGGCGGATCGATGGTCAACCGCGCCATCCTGACCAAGGACAATCCGATTGCCGACGTCATGTATGGGGTTGACAACACCTTCCTGTCCCGGGCCCTTGGCGAGGACCTCTTCATTCCGTATCGGCCCGAACTGATCGACAGCGTCCCCATCGGGCTGCGCACGGAGGGCGATCTGGTGACCCCGATCGACTTCGCCGACGTGTGCCTCAACACCGACATCGCCGGTCTCGCCGCGCGCGACGTCCCGGCACCGGCCACCTTGCGCGATTTGGTCGATCCCGCATACGCCGGCCTGCTCGTCGTGCAGGATCCATCGACGTCGACGCCTGGCCTCGCCTTCCTGCTCGCCACGATCGAGACCTTCGGCGAAGGAGGCGAATACTCCTGGCACGACTTCTGGGCTGATCTGGTTGCCAACGACGTCCGCATCACCTCCGGATGGGAAGAGGCCTACAACCTCGAATTCTCCGGAGGATCCGGCGCCGGCACCCGACCGATCGTCGTCTCCTATGCCTCGTCGCCGCCCGCAGAGGTGTTCTTCGGCGAGCTCGACGAGGCTCCGACCGAGGTGGTCACTCAGGGCTGCTTCCGCCAGATCGAATATGCCGGCATCCTCGCCGGCACCGAGAACCAGGCCAACGCCGAACGGCTCATGGACTTCCTGTTGACGCCCCGATTCCAGGAGGACATCCCGCTCAACATGTTCGTCTTCCCGGCCAATGAAGATGCGGCGCTCCCCGAGGTGTTCGTCCAGCACACCACGCTGCCGGATCAGCCGATCACCATGGCCCCGGACCGGATCGAGGAGAATCGCGAGCGCTGGATCACGGAGTGGGCAGCGATCGTGCGATGAGGTGGCGCACTGCCGCCGCAATCGCCCTCCCCGTCGCCTTCCTCGGATACTTCTTCGTTTATCCCCTCGTCTCCATCCTGCTCACCGGCCTCGACCCCGGCAACGCCGGTTCTGCTTTCTCTGCGGTCCTGACCGATCCGGTCTTGCGCTCGGTGGCGTGGTTCACGCTCTGGCAGGCGGTGGTATCGACGGTGCTGACCTTCGTCGTCGGCTTGCCGGCCGCCTACGTGTTCGCCCGGTTTGCGTTTCCCGGAAGAGGGTTGTTTCGGGCGTTGACGCTCGTCCCCTTTGTCCTGCCGACGCTGGCGGTCGCCACCGCGATGTTGTCCTTGTGGGGGGCGAGCAGCCCGCTTGGGATCGACCTGCGGGGCACGGTGTGGATCATCCTCATCGCGCATGTCTTCTACAACCTCGCCATCGTCATCCGCGGTGTCGGAAGCTTCTGGGAGCAGATCGATCCCAGGATCGAACAGGCCGCCCAGACGCTCGGAGCGAGCCGTATCCGTACCTTCATCGAGGTCACGCTCCCGCTGCTGCGCCCCGCCATCTGGTCCGCCGCCGCGCTGGTGTTCTTGTTCACGTTCACGTCGTTCGGCGTGGTCCTCGTGCTCGGGGATCTCTCCCACACCACGATCGAAGTCGAGATCTGGCGCCAAACCGCGGCTTTTGCCAGGCTCGATATTGCCGCAGCCCTAGCCATCTTTCAGCTCGTCGCGGTCACTGCGATCCTCCTCGCCTACGGTAGGTTCACGCGGGCCCGGAGCGTGGAACTGCCATACCGGGCGCCGGGAGAAACGGTGAGGCGGCCGCGCCGCGGCGGCGAGCGCTGGTTCGTCGGCGTCACTCTGGCGACGCTCGCCGTCATCGTGATTATCCCGATTGCGGTGCTGATCGGACGATCGCTCAGCACCGACAACGGCATCGGGCTCGAGAACTACGCCAACCTGTTCACCAGCCGCGGACTGCTCGGCCTCTCCGCTTCCGGGGCGATCGGCAATACGATGGGCTTTGCGGCCGTCGCGGTGCTGATCGCCATGGTCATAGGGAGCCTGGCCGCGGTATCGATCGCCTACGAGCGCGGCTGGGTCGGTCGCCTCTTCGATACCACGCTGATGCTGCCGCTCGGAGCCTCGGCGGTCATGATCGGATTCGGGTTCCTGGTTGCCCTCGATGAGCCATTTGACCTGAGGACTTCACTGGCGCTGATCCCGATCGCCCACTCCCTCGTTGCCATACCGTTCGTCGTGCGCAGCGTGGTGCCAGCGATGCGCTCGGTGCAGCATCGCCTGCGCGAAGCGGCGGCGACCCTTGGAGCTTCTCCCGCCCAGGCTTGGCGGGCGATCGATCTGCCGATCATCGGGAGGGCGATCGCGGTGGGGGCGGCATTCGCGTTCGCCATATCGGTCGGCGAGTTCGGTGCCACCGCCTTCATCGTCAGACCCGAGTCCACGACCATGCCGGTGGCCATCTTCCGGCTCCTGGGCCGTCCGGGGACGTTCGGCGAGGCGATGGCGCTCTCGGTGCTGCTGGCCGGGCTCACGGCGCTGGCTGCCCTTTTGATCGAGCGGGTTCGCGGTGCGGCAAGCGGGGATTTCTGATGCTCGACGTCAGCGCAGTATCGATTCGATTCGGTGAAGTCACCGCCCTCGACGGCGTGAACCTGATTGTCGAGGACCGATCCGTAGTCTCGCTGATGGGTCCTTCGGGATCAGGCAAGTCCACGCTATTGCGAGTCATCTCAGGGCTCGAGCACCCCGATTCAGGCGACGTGCGCTGGGACGGCTCCTCGGTACTCGACATCCCGACACACCGGCGCGAGTTCGGCATGATGTTCCAGGACTACGCCCTGTTTCCTCACCGCACGGTCGCCCAGAACGTCTCGTTCGGGTTGCGAATGCAGCGGCTTCCCGCCGACGAAATTGCCATTCGTAGAGAAGGGGCTCTCGATCTCGTCGGCCTCACCGACTACGGACCTCGCTCGGTCGCAACCCTCTCGGGCGGAGAACAGCAGCGGGTTGCCCTGGCCAGGACACTGGCCCCAGAGCCGCGGCTCGTTCTGCTCGACGAGCCGCTCGGCGCCCTCGATCGAGCCTTGCGGGAGCGCCTCGTTGCGGACATGCGCGACATCTTTGAGTCGATCGGTGTGACCGCCCTCTACGTGACCCACGACCGTGACGAGGCCTTCGCCATCGCCGACAAGGTCGCCGTCATCGACGGTGGCCGGATCATTGCGGAGGGAACGCCCGAGGAACTCTGGCACCGGTCCTCGACCGACCGCATCGGCGAGCTAATCGGATTGAACAACCGGCTGAAGGGCGCAGTCGAGGTGTCGACCAACGAGCCGACCAACGGCACCGTGCGTCGGTCGAGCTTTCGAAGCGGTCGCTACCAAGTCGAAGTTGATCTGGACGCCGGCTCGAGTGTCGTTGCAGTCTCGGATCAGCGCCTGGAAGCGGGAACCCGCGTCGGGATCACGTCGGAGCGGTCACCACTGAAGACTGAAGACTGAAGACTGGCGACTTCGTTCAGTCGATCAGCTCGGCGGTGAACACCACCTGGCCAAATTCGGCCTGGAGGTTGACGATCGTGTACCGCGCCAACTCTCGTGCCCTGAACACCTGGTGGTTTGGCGCCTCAATGTCGAAAGTGGCGGTGGCGTCCCCGACGAAGAGGACTTCGTAGCCGAGGTCGTTGGCCATGCGGGCCGAGGTCTCACAGGACACGTTGGATTGGATGCCACAGATGGCAACGCCCTTGACGCCCTGTTCCTGCAGCCAGCCGTGAAGGTCGGGCTTGCCGAGGAATGCCGAGTGCGTCGACTTCACCACCAGCAGATCGGGCTTACCGCTGACCTCGTCCTTGAAGGCGTTGCCCTCGTTCCCGGCACCAAGCGGGGACATGTCGTCGTGTGAATCGTGGCGCACGAACACGATGGGCCATTTGTGGGAACGCCAGGCCTCGATCAGCTTGGCAACGTTGGCCTCGCACTCAGGGTTGTTGCGGGGGCCATAGAACGAATCGTCGTCAAAACCCTTTTGCATGTCGATGACGATGAGAGCGGTGCTCCCGTTCCAATCCGGCACTTCGCGTCCTCTCTTACTGCAGCTTGGCTGCGCTATGAAAACAACAGCGGGCCGAGCTTGGCGAACTCGTCGCGGGACGAGTACGGCACGATGTAATCCTCCTCAACACGGATGTCATCGACGTGTTCGGCGACGTCCTCAATAGAAATCGGGCCTTCTTTTTCGGGATGTTTGAAGTATCCCACGGTCAATCCGGTGAAGATCCGGCTCACCGAGCCGGCTCCGATCGACCAAACATCTCCGCTGAGCTCACAATCCTCGGAAACCAGATAGGCAACGGCCGGGGACACCGAGGAAGGATCAGCATTTTCCGCCATTTCACCAAGAATCTCGTCGGTCATGCGGGTTCTGGCGATCGGGGCGATCCCATTGACGTTGATCCCGTATTTGGCGCCCTCGAGTTTGAGCACGTTCATCAAGCCAAAGAGGCCACCCTTGGCCGCTCCGTAATTGCTCTGCCCGAAATTGCCGAAGAGCCCGGATGCCGACGAGGTCATGATGATTCGGCCGTATTGCTGCTCTTTCATCTGGGCGAATGCGGGCTGGGTCACATAGAACGCGCCTCGCAGGTGCACGTCGAGGACGCCGTGGAGCTCGTTCCACTCCATCTTGGCGAGGGAGCGGTCACGGAGGATCCCGGCGTTGTTGATCAGGATGTCGACACGCCCAAAGCTGTCTATGGCCTTCTCGACGATCGCCGCTCCCCCTTCCGGCTCGGCGACCGAGCTGTACTCGGCGACGGCAGTCCCCCCGGCGGCTTCGATTTCGGCGACGACCGTGTCGGCAGTCGCTACGTCCTTGCCCTCTCCGTGCACCGACCCGCCGAGGTCGTTCACCACGACGGCGGCTCCACGCGAGGCCAACAGCGTCGCATATTCGCGGCCAAGCCCTCCCCCGGCGCCGGTAATGACTGCGACCCGGTCCTGAAAGTCAATCATCGAGGCTCCTCTTGCTATTGGCGTTAGACCGTAGCGCCATTTCTTCCCCCTGTTTCTCCCCCCGCTGGGTGTCGCATTTCGCGATAGTCCCGCGGTTGGGGGTCATGGGGTGAGTCCCGACCGTAGGACAGGGAGGGTATTGAACCGTGGTCGTGGACCCGTCCTTTGCTCCCCCCTCAGGGTGTCACATTTCGCGAGAGTGCGACGATCGGGTTCTCACCGTTGCAGCCTTCTCTTTCGCTCCCCTCAGGGGGGAGTCCCGCCGCAGGCGGGCAGGGGGGTCAAACCGTGGTCGCGGACCCGTCCTTTGCTCCCCCCTCAGGGGGGAGTCCCGCCGCCAGGCGGGGAGGTGGGTCAAACCGTGGTCGCGACAACGCCTTGACCCCCTCCGCCTCGCTGCGCTCGGCACCTCCCCCTGAGGGGGAGGCAAAGGGTTCTCCGCCTCGCTTCGGCAAGCGTCGCACCCATGCGCGAGCGTTCCCCTTAGGGTGAGGCAAGGAAATAGCCCCGCCGAGGCAAGCGTCGCACCCCCGTGCGACCGTTCCCCTTAGGGTGACGCAAGAAGTCAGCCGAAGGCCGACGACAGCCTCGCAGCAAGGTCACCGTTGTGTTTCACGACGATATCGTTCAGCCCCAGCCACGACGCCAGTTCACCGAGCTCGGCGGCCAGTGCCGGGGCAACGCGCGATTCATCCTCGCCGTTCTCGAGGTACGACCCCTGGACTAGGAGCGCACCGGATTGCCGGTCGGCCTTGAGGTCGACCCTGGCCACCAACTCGCCGTCGAGGAGAAACGGCAGCACGTAGTAGCCGTACTCGCGCTGTGGCTTGGGGACATAGATTTCGATCCTGTAGAAGAAGCCGAAGAGCCGCTCGACCCGATCGCGGTGGAAAATCAGCGGGTCGAACGGGTTGAGCAGCGCAGTCCCACCGGCTCGCCGGGGCAACACGGCCTCGGGATGGAGGAAGGCCGGCTTGTCCCAGCCATCGACGGTGACCTCCTCGAGCGCACCCTGGCTGGCCAGCTTCTTGATGACCTTGCGCGCTGTTGGCATGTGGAGGCGGTGATAGTCGCCAAGGTCGGCCGCGGTGCCCACGCCGAGGTGGCGCCCGGCGTCGAGTAGCAGCAACCGAAACGCCTCGATCTTGTCCGGTGGTTCTGCGTCGAGTACTTCCTCGGGAATCACCCTTTCGGGGAGGTCGTAGACACGGGTGAAATTCTTGTTCCGATATGCGGTCAGACGCCCACACGCAAACAGCCATTCGAGGGCGTGTTTGCCGGGCTGCCAATCCCACATCTGGCTGCCGCGTTGGCCCGCGTCATCGATGTCACCAACGGTGAGCGCTCCACGCTCGGTGACCTGATCCATCACGTCGTCGACATAGCCGGGGCGCTCTTCGATGAGCCGTCGAATCGAGCGCCACGGATCGGCGGCGTGCCCGACCATGCGCCACCGGAAATTCGGGTAGAGCGGCGTCGGCAGCAACGAAGCGACGTGGCCCCAGTATTCGAACAGCTCCCCGGAGCTTGTCGTCCACCGGTCGAGTGCCGCCCGGTCGTAGGGCCCGAGCCGGGAAAACATCGGAACGTAGTGGGCACGCTCCAGCACGTTGACCGAGTCGAGTTGGAGCAGTCCGATGGTGTCGAGCACCTTGCGGAAGTGGCGGATGTCGACCCGTCCCTGTGGTCGCGGGCGGGTGAACCCCTGTGCGCCGAGGGCAAGGCGCCGGGCCTGATCGCTGGTCAGCTTCCGCATGCAAAGGTCTCCATGGCCGTCGCTACGCTACCGACCATGCTCCGCACCCTCGGCGCCGGGCTGCGCACGGTCGTGCTGGCGCCGGCATTTCTCGGCTACACGATGTACATCTCGGCGAAGGTAAACCGGCTCGCCAGGCGAGGGCCGAATCACGACGCGATCAATGAGATTGCGGAGAACTGGAGCAAGCGATTTATCGAGATCCCGCCGATCACGATCGCCGTCGAAGGCACCGAGCACATCGACCCCGACCGCCAGTACATCGTGGTGTCGAACCATCAGTCGAACTTTGACATCCCGGTCGCTCTACAGGCGCTTGAGTCGCTTCGCACCCGGTTCATCTCCAAGATCGAGGTGTCGAAGATCCCGATCTTCGGCAAGGCCGCCGTCAATGCCGGCGTGGTGATGCTCAACCGCGAGGCGGCGCGAGCCAACCACGAGCATCTCAATCAGGAGGTGGCCAAGAGCCTCGCCGCCGGTCATTCCATTCTCTTGTTCGCCGAGGGAACTCGGAGTCGGACCGGGGAGATGGGCAAGTTCCGCCGCGGCGCTGTACGCCTGGCGCTCGCCGCGGGCGTCGACATCCTGCCGGTGGTCATCCACGGGACCCGCGACGTGAACCCGCCGGGGTCGCTATTGATCTATCCGGGCGAGGTCACGGTGCGGATCCTGCCGCCGGTGTCGATGGAGGGCATGACCTCCCAGGACGTTCGGGCGATCACCGACGACCTACGCGAGCAGATCGGCGAGCACCACGCCGAGATGTCCGATAAGCAGCATCAGTCGTAGATCCCGATCAGCCAGGTTTCGCCGGCGCGGACCTCGCAGAGGAACGCACCCGCCGAGGTGACGATCTGGTAGCGGTCGGCTGCATCCTCCCCGTGCCACCAGCGGCCCACCCGCCGCCAGGGGCCGGCCCAGGACAGCACCGGCTCCCATCGACTGCTCAGACGCACCCGGCTCGGCATCCCTCCGTCCCACTCCACCGTAAACCGCCGCGGCTCTGGTGGAACGAGGACTGGTGACGGTGAGGGAACGCTGCCAAGCCAGGGCGCCGCAGGGTCGCGCTGCGGGCCGGAGGCCTCCTCTCCCCAGCGATGCCAGGACACCCGGTCCATGGGGTCTCTCCCTCCCTGTGGTTCGGCCTGGAGTAAGCCGTCGAGGCCGACGATGCCCTGGGTGGCGGCAAGGGCCCGCTGGGCGGCGGCGTCACGAGCCGAATCCTCACCGAGGGAGAGCTGCCGGCCCTCCCCGGAGAGCTCGGCGGGTTGGATGCGCAGCACGGCGAGGCCGCCCCGAACCCCGGCGCCTGGGCCTTCCACCCAGGCCCGGAGCTGCCAGCGCACCCGGTCGGCGATCGCCCCGTCGTCGAGCGGGTCGGCGCTCCGCCACGTCCGCGACCGGGTCGATCCGTCTGCTGCCTCGGCCTCGACGCTGATCCGGTACGGGGCGGTGCCCACCGCAGCGAGTCCCTCGATGAGGCGGTTTGCCATTGCTTTGGCGATGAATCCCACCCGCTCCATGTCCTCGAGCGGCGGGTCGAAGCGCTCTTCGATGGTGAGGTCGACCGGGATCGCTCGCGCCACCACGTCGCGATCGGGCCCGGAGGCGAGCCGGTGAGCAGCGAGGCCGATGGCGCCAAAGCGTGAAGTGATGGCCCCGCGTGGGAGCCTGCCCAGCTCGCCGAGGGTGGTGATCCCGAGCCAGCGGAAGGTGGCAACCAGCTCCTCGGTCCCGAGGGCGCCGATATCGAGGGAAGCAAGGAAGTCGGCGTCGTCTTCGACGATCAGCACCGGCGGTTCGCCGGTCGCATGGGCAGCGGCGTGCTTGGCGGCGAACGGTCCCGAGGCAAGCCCGATGCGGAACCCGCCACCAACGGCGTCGTCGATCTCCTTGATCACCCGATCGACCAGCGGCGCCTCTCCCCCGTAGTAGCCCACCGCTCCCGAGACCGGGACGAAGAGGAGCCCGGGCTTGGTCACCTCGATCCTGGGGATGAGGGTCTCGACGGCAGCCGCGACCGATTCGAAGGCGACCATCTCTGCCCCGACATCGCGTTCGATGGTCTCCACGTTTGGGCAGACCGCCTCTGCCTCGCCTCTGCGCATCCCGAGCCGGATGCCAGCAGCGAAAGCGGCAGAGCTCACCGCAACGACGCGTCCCTCGTCGTCGATCGCCTGGCGAGGCTCAACCGACGAAGAAGGCTCAGCCGACTGCGACCCCGGGCTGCGAAGCGCCCACTCGGGAAACCACACGCACAGCGTCCGTCCCATCGTCCTCCATCTCGATCGTGCGAGTGGTCCCCCGCATCGTCTTGCCCGACGCCGTCACCACCGAGCGACGCACCGCGATGCTCCCGTGCCCCCGGTCGGCTCCGTCCCAGGACACGGCTTGGGATTCCAGGGAGAGCTGCGCTACCCCGGAGGGGAGACTGCCCCGGAGGGGCCTGAGGTAGAGCACGGCGCGTCTGGTCCGTGCCAAGGCCCCGAGCTTGCGGATGGCGGCATCCTTCACCCCGCCCGGCACCTCGGCGAACACGGCCTCGACGCCTTCGAGCAGCGCTGCCGCCGCCCGGCTCCAACGCAGGATGTCGTCACAGCGCACGACGTGGAGCCGGTCGGGTTCGATCCCCACCTCCCAGGCGGCGAGCGGGTTGAACCAACCCCGCACATCCACATAGGCGACCGGGCCGGAATGCTCGGCAAGCATGGTGAGCCCGATCCGGGTCAGCCCGTACCCGGGTGGCCCGACGAGGGAGGCGACCTGCCCGGGTAGGAGGGAGGGCAAAGAGTCGCGAGTCGCGAGTCGCGAGTCGCGAGTCGAGACCACCTCCAAACTCTCGACTCTCGACTCTCGACTCTGGACTTCGAACACGCCGGTTTCCTCCGGGCAATCGTCAACCGGCGTGCTGTGACAGCGCCTCGCCGGGACGACAGAGTAATCGAACATATGTTCGATGTCGAATGAGGGGCGAAAGCAGCGCCCGTCGAGCACTAACGCACTACGGCCGACGTGATCTCCTGGGCGTATTCGAGGGCTGATTCCATCGACAGCTCCAGGCCCCGATCCCAAACTGCATGGAAGTCATCACCCAAATCGTCCCGGATGGCCTCGCGGATCTGCTCGAACAAGAACGTCTCGTACCGTGGTGTCGGGATCCCGGTGTCCTCCCGCAGCGCCGAGGCGCTCCCCAGAATGGCGGCGGCGGCTTCGGCCCGGCCGGCGCGTTGCGCCCACCCTGCGATGTTCTCGAGGCAGTGACCGGCACACTGCTGGTTCCGGATGTCCTGGTAGATGCCTGCCGCCTTGTTGAGCATGACCGCCGAACCATCGAGGTCGTCCTGGAACCAGAGCACGACACCGGGAACTTCGGAGGCATGAGCAACCAACTGAGGTGCCCCGATCTGGTCGGACAGGGCCAGGAGCTCCGGCACGGTTCCGATTGCGTCAACCGACCCGTACTGGAGATGCCAGAGAATGTCGAAAATGAGCGTCAGCGCAAGACCCACAGGATCCTCCGCTGCACGGAATCTCGCAACATCGGTGTCGATCATCTGGCGCAGCTCCTCGGCGGGAATCCGAGCAAACCGCAGATCCACCCAGCGAGGCTCATGACCAAACGCCCCCTACAGCGCTGGCGGAGCGGCAGTGGATTCGAGGTCGAAGTCGGTCTCCGACCAGGTGAACTCCCCATCCGTAACCACCGGGATGATCCGATCGGAGTTCTTGTGGTCCAACCAGTACTCGACCTCCTGGTTTACCCACTCCGACTCCGCCGCATCCGGCGACAGGAGCAACACGAACCAGACAGAGGTATCCAACGCATCGGTGATCGACGACCACAGATGCGGATTCGCCGACAACGACGACTCGTCACGGAAGATGCGCAACGCCCGCCCTTTCCACCACGGCTTGGCGAACCGCTGCAACCCCGCTTGCAACCGCGGTGCCAACAGGTCATCTGCGGCATGCGAGTAGGAAATGAACCCGTCGTAGACCAGACCCCCCGACGCCCCACGCTCATCTTGTGAGGTCTCGGCCTCTGCGGTCGCCATCTGCCCTCCGACTCTATGCCGAGAACATGCCACATGCAGCTAACGGCTCACTTACAGCGGATTCAGGCCTCGAACCCATCGGGTACGCTTTTCACCCTGTCCTACGAAAGGAGCCGGTTTGTGTCAGTCGCGAAAGTGATCGAGATCACCTCTACATCGCCCGGGAGCTTCGAGGATGCCATCAGAAAAGGCATCTCCAAGGCCCAGAAGTCGATCGACGGTGTCCAGGGCGCCTGGATCTCCGAGCAGAAGGTGATCATGGCCGAAGACGGCACCATCAAGCACTTCCGCGTGGACATGAAGCTCACCTTCGTCCTCGAGGACTGACGAAGAGGTTTATCGCAACGCAAGAGGCCCCGGCGAACCGGGGCCTCCTTGTCGTTTGGCGCGAATCGGGCTACTTGCCGGACTCGAACTCGTCCTCGAACGAAACGACCGTGCGCGCGGCCTTGCCGGAACCCTGTGAGGCTCCGACCTTCTCCGTCTGACGCTTCGGTTCACGCTCATCGCTCTTGGTGTCGGTGTCGTCGTCGCTCGATGTCTCGGCTGCCGGTGCAGGCTCCCGCTCTTCCGGAGCTTCGGACGCTCCCGCATCCGCCATTTCCAGACTGACCTTGTCACGGTCGTCGATCTCGCGGACCACGACCTTGACCTTGTCACCAAGAGACAAGACGTCCTCAACCCTGTCGATGCGCTTTCCGCCGCCAATCTTCGAGATATGCAGCAGGCCGTCACGTCCGGGGAGGATGTTGACGAACGCACCGAACTTGGTGATGTTCACCACCTCACCGTCGTAGACCTCGCCGACCTTGGCCTCCGGCGGATAGCCGATGGCCAGGATCCGCTCCTTGGCCAGCTCCAACGATGCCGTGTCGGGGGCGCCGACGCGGATGGTTCCGTCGTCGTCGATCTCGATCTGAGCGCCGGTCTCTTCCTCGAGCTCGCGGATGGTCTTGCCCTTGGGACCGATGACCTCACCGATCTTGTCCTTGGGAACCGTGACCGCCTCGATCTTCGGCGCCGTGGGAGCAAGCTCCTTGCGGGGCTCGGGAAGCACCGCCGTCATCTCGCCGAGGATGAACTGGCGCGCTTGGTGCGCCTGATCCATGGCATCGACGAGCACCTGGGCCGGGAGGCCCTCGATCTTGGTGTCCATCTGGAGGGCGGTGATCATGTTCTCGGTGCCGGCCACCTTGAAGTCCATGTCACCAAGTGCATCCTCTGCTCCGAGGATGTCGGTCAACGTGACGAACTGGCCGTCCTGATGGATCAGCCCCATGGCGATTCCCGCCACCGGGGCGGCGATCGGAACGCCTGCGTCCATGAGCGAAAGGCTCGACCCGCAGACCGACGCCATCGAGGACGAACCGTTGGACATCAACACTTCCGACACGAGCCGGAAGGCATAGGGGAAGTCCTCATCGTTCGGGATCACCGGCAGCAACGCCTTCTCGGCGAGAGCACCGTGCCCGATCTCCCGGCGCTTCGGCCCACGCATGAAGCCGGCCTCGCCGGTGGCGAACGGCGGCATGTTGTAGTGGTGCATGTAGCGCTTGGACTCTTCGGGCGAGATGGTGTCCAACATCTGGTCCATCTTCAGCATCCCGAGCGTCGTGACGTTGAGCACCTGGGTCTCGCCGCGCTGGAACAGACCGGAGCCGTGTGCCTGGGGGACCATGCCCACCTTGACGCTGATGTCGCGGATGTCGGTGAGGCCGCGTCCGTCGAGACGGACACTGTCTGCGACGACCCGCTTGCGCATGACGTCCTTCTGGACGCTGCGGTAGGCCTTGGAGGCCGCCTTCTGCGCATCGGCGTCGTCCTCGTCGAGGTCGAGCGCTTCGAGCGTCTCTTCCTTGGCGGTCGCCTCGGCTGCCAGACGCTCCTGCTTGTCCGCAATCGTGCCCATCGCCTCGAGCTTGGGCCGGGCAATCGCGTCGACAGCGGCGAACTGCTCGTCGGTGTAGTCGACGTTGATCGGCCACTCGTACTCGACGGCCGGTCCGACCTGCTCGAGCAGCTCGAGCTGCATGTCGATCAACGTGGCGATGTGGCCTTTGGCCTCTTCGAGCCCGCGGGCAACCGTGGCCTCGTCGCTGGCCTGTGCGCCGGCCTCGACCAGGCGATAGCCGTGCTCGGTGGCACCGGCCTCCACCATGGCGATGTCGACCTCTCCGTCATCGTTCTTCTTACCGGCGACGACGAGGTCGAAGACGGCGTCTTCGAGCTGCTCGAAGGTCGGGAAGGCCACCCAGACCCCGTCGATGAGCCCGAGGCGCACCGCGCCGATCGGCCCTTCGAAGGGAAGCGAGCTCAGCGTCAACGCCCCGGAGGCGCCGTTGAGGGCGGCCACGTCGTATGGGTTCTCCTGGTCGGCGGAAATGACCGTGCCAACGACGTGGGTGTCGTTCATGTAGCCGTCTGCAAAGTTTGGTCGCAGCGGACGGTCGATGAGCCGGCAAGTCAGGATCGCCTTCTCTGTGGCGCGTCCTTCCCTGCGGAAGAACGAGCCGGGAATGCGCCCGACGGCGTAGTGACGCTCCTCGATGTCAATCGTGAGCGGGAAGAAATCGGCGCCTCCGCGCGGCCGTTTCGAGCCGGTTGCGGTGACGAGGACTTCGGTGTTTCCGACGCGTACCAGTACGGCACCGTCGGCTAGTTGTGCAAGCTCGCCGGCGCGGAATTCGACTTCCACGTCCCCGACGAGCCCGCGAATGGCAGTCTCAGCCAATTGGATCTTCTCCTTTGTCAGCAGACCAATTGGCAGTAGGGGGGTCTCGGCGGGCGCCCTATGGGAACCCGTCATTGCCGAGGCCTCTCTACTGACAACTGGATCTACCGCTGTGTGTTGTCCGCCCCTCGTGGGCGGATCCGTCTGCGTTATCTACGCAGTTCCAGTGTCGCGATGAGCGAACGGTACCGCTCAACATCGGTGTCTTCGAGGTACCGGAGCAGTCGCCTGCGCTTGCCGACCATCATCAACAGCCCTCTTCGGCTGTGGTGATCTTTCGTGTGCGTCTTGAGGTGGTCGGTCAGATGATTGATACGCTCGGTGAGCAACGCAACCTGGACCTCCGGAGACCCGGTGTCTGTTGCATCCTTGCCGAACGATTCGACAACGGATTGGCTGTCTTTAGCCATGTCGTCTTTCTTGCGCGAAGGTCTTTCCCTCACGAGGTAGAAGCGGGCGAACGCCCGACACGGGAGCATAGCAGCCGGCGGTTGTAGTCGATGGCGGTGTTCAGACCAGGCAGGTGCCTGCGGGAATCACCGCGCCAAGCTCGCCAAGGAGACGAATCAGCTCGCTGCATGCGTCCCACGCCTCTCGGAGGACCGGGCGGATGTCTGGATCGTTGGCAATATGGGCGATCTCAATGTCATCGACGTCGGTGCCGTGGTGCTGGAGATAGCTCGCCACGGCTTCCTGCACCGCATCGAAGAGGACCAGCAGCTCGGCGTGGGTATCTTCAAGCTCGGGTGGCGGCTGCATCGAGCGCATCTCATTCAGGCCGTTCTCCACGACCGCGAAAGTACCGGCCACCCTGACGTTGGAGCCTCCGACCGGGAAGTCATCCTCCGGTACCGGCGCTTCCATGATCTCGAGGAGTCGCGCGGCGTAGGCGTCCACGGTCAGCTCGGATTCCTGCTCGCTTCCCGAGCATGCGCTGGCAACCAAGGCGACGGCGAGCACGCAAACTGCGAACGCGACGAGGGACTGCTTCGACACCGCCGCACCGTATGAGCCTTCCGCCGCCGATCCCCCCTCATTGTCGGCTATCCGACGGTCACGGTGTCTTGCCGGCAACCACCTCGGCAATCGGCCGAACATTGTCTACCGAGTCGAAATATTCCGCGTGACCGAAATCACCGCTGTCGAGGACGGTGGCACCAAACCGCTCCGCCGTGGGGTCCAGCCCGTGGGTGAGTTGGTCGGTGACCCTGGCATAGGCAACGGCCGCAGGAGGTGCCAACACCGGGCCGAGGAATGGAAGAAGCAAGGCCGTTTCCAAGGGCGGAACATTGTTAATGACGTCTCCACCGGATTGAATTGCATACACGTCGTCGAGGTTGAGGTCGTCAGCGCGACTCACCCCCACCCCCGGGCTGCCGACGAACACCACTCGATCGACATGCTCGGCGAGCCGATCACCGGAGAGGGCATGTCCAACCACGGTGGAGCCGTAACTATGCGCGACAATCGTGACGTCGGCATGATCGAGGTCGAGGCTGTCCACGAATTCGGTGAGCGCGACGCTGCCGATCCGGGCCTTGGTGTCCATGGTCGCACTGTCGGGACCGAACGGATCACCGATATCGATGATCTCGTCGGGTGCGTCGAACGGAAGGGCATAGATCACCGCCACCGTGTCGCCACCGGCCGCCTGCGTGGCCGCCTGTCGCAGGATGCGGGCACGCTCGAGGTTGACGCTGGTGCCCATCAGATCGGCGCCCGTGCCGGGTACGTAAATGGCGATGTGCTCGGCGTCTGCCGGACCGATTCGCACGGCGATCCGCCCATCGTGGCCCGGCTCCAGGAGCAGGACCTCCTCGCCCGGGTGGATTCCCAGGATGGCTGCCAGGTCACCGTCGTAACTGCGGCCCGGTTCGTTGACGGCGCCATGGCTCTCCCCGGCGCGCCGCTTGTGCAGCCTCCCGGAGGCCAATCCGGCTAACGCGCCGGCTGCCGCGGCCATACCGCCAAGGCCTGCCGCGGGGGGCGGGATCGGTGCGGTGAATGGGCGAGGCACCGAGACCACCCGCGGCCGATTGGCAACCAGACCGAGTCCGTCACCGGGGCTGTCGACCTCTTGAGATGGGTCCGGCGGCGGCGGAACCGCGGTGCCGAGCACGATGAGGAGAATCGAGAGGGCGCTGATCATGCTGCCTTCCGGGGTCGGGGGGAAGGCGGGACACCTCAACCATGGAGGATGGAGAAGCCGCAGTCAAGAGGCGCGGCCGCGAAATAATCGGCCCGTTGGGGCGCTACGACGTCTGCGTCACCCCGTCGAGGTGTTGAGCGGCAGCCGCGATGTCCGCCCGGATCTGGGTTACCAGGGCGTCGACGCCATCGAAGCGCTGTTCATCGCGCAGCCTTGCCACGAACTGGACCCCGACTTCCTTGCCGGCAAGCTCGTAGTCGCCCTCGAGAATGTGGACTTCGAGCACCTCGGCATCGCCTCCGAATGTGGGGCGCACGCCCAGGTTCGCCACCGCGGGCAGGGTGACGCCGTCGATTTCGGCACGGACGACATACACGCCCCGTGATGGCACGGCGAGTCGATCCGGGAACGAGATATTGGCAGTCGGCACACCGATCGTGGCGCCTCTTCCCTCGCCGGGAACGACCACCCCTTTGATGACATGCGGTCGCCCGAGCAGCGTGGCGGCACGTTCCACGGCACCGGCAGCGATCGCCTCGCGAATCGCGGTAGATCGGATCTCCGTGCCGTCTTCACGGAGAATCGGCACGATCATGACACCGAAACCGTGCGGCCGCCCGAGCTCTTCGAGGGTCTCGGTCGAGCCTCGTGCCCGGTTTCCAAATCGGAAGTCCTCGCCGACGGCAACGAACTTCGCGTTCAGGCCGTCGACGAGCACGCGTTGCACAAAGCCCTCTGCGGACATCTCGACCATGGCGTCATCGAAGTCGAGCACCGCGATCCGATCCACACCGGCCTCGTGGAGAAGCCGCAACCGCTCCCGGAGTGGAGTGAGCAGGAGCGGGGCACCACGGTCGGAGAGCACCTCGGCGGGGTGCGTGCCAAACGTCAATGCCACCTTCGTTGCCACGGGGGCTTCATCGAGTGCGGCCAACACGCGGCGGTGGCCGCGGTGGACGCCGTCGAACACCCCGATCGCGACTGCCGAGCCGTCCGCTGGAGGATCCCATGTCTCGGGCGGACCCTGATCGATGATCATGCGGTGACGACCTCCGCCTTGACCGTTGAGCCATCCACCCGGTACACGCCGAGCAAGGCGTCGGCTTCGAGGAGCCGGACCAGACTCCCGTCGGGGGCATCCACAGTGGTCGCCGGGATCGCGGCGCCGCTGCGCACGGCGTGGGCGAACTCCGCATTCAGCGAGAACCCCGGGAGGTCCCCGAGGGCGTCGGCAGGTGAGATCACGAGCTTGTCGACCTCGCCCGCCGCGGCGGCGGCGACGATTGTCTCCACTTGAGGGGCGTGGGCGACATCGAGCGACCCGTTGCGCATTCGGCGCAGTTCGGACAGATGCGCTCGACCGCCGAGGGCTCGGGCCATGTCGTCTGCCAGGGTGCGCACGTAGGTGCCCGCGCCGCACCGGACCCGAAACCGGACCTCCGGATAGTTCGACGGGGCGATGTCGAGCAGCTCGAGCTCGTAGATGTCGACGGTACGGGCCTCCCGCTCGACGACCTTGCCCTCTCGTGCCAGCTCGTACAGCCGCCTGCCTTCGACCTTGCGCGCCGAAACCATCGGCGGGACCTGCAGGATGCGACCGGTAAAGCGCTCGAATACCGGTGCCAGATCCTTCTCGGTGACGGGGAGCGGCGCTCGGTCGATGACCCCTCCGTCGGCATCGAGGGTGTCGGTTGCGACCCCGAACACCGCCGTCGCCTCGTACACCTTTGGGAACGTCTGGGCGAACCTGAGCAATCGCGTGCTCTTGCCCAGGCCGAGCACCAGCAACCCGGTTGCCATCGGGTCGAGCGTGCCGGCATGGCCGACCTTGCCGCCGATCGTTCCCCTGACCTTGGCGACCACGTCGTGACTCGTCCACCCCCGCTCCTTGTCTACAAGCAGGAACCCGGATTCGATGGTGGGGCTCATCGAAGCAGCTCGGTGATCTTGGCGACGATCTCGTCCGTCGTTTCCTGCGAGGTGAATCCGGAGGCGTTGTGGTGTCCGCCGCCTCCGAAGGCACCGGCGACGGCAGCAACGTCGACCGCACCTCTCGACCGAAGGCTTCCCTTGATCGTCCCGGGCTGGGCTTCCTTCATCAGCAGTGTCGTGTCTGCCTCCTCGGCGAGCCGAACCAGGTCGATGAGACCTTCGGTCGCTTCCCAGTCGACTCCGGCGGCCTTCACATCCTCACCGGTGAGGGTCGACCAAACGAGCCCGGCCTCTTCGTCGAGGACGGCACGCCCCAGTACGGAGGCGACGACCGCAAAGTATCCAAACGGTGCTTTCTCGAAGAGGTGTTGTCCGACGGGCGCGGGCTCGACACCGGCGTCGATCAGCTCGGCAGCGATGCGATGGACTTCGGGGCTGGTCGCCGAGTACATGAAGCGTCCGGTGTCGGTCACGAGCCCGGTATACAGGGCGGTGGCGATGGGCTCGGTGATCGGCCAGCCGAGCCGCGTCAGCAGCGTGTACACCAGCTCGGTCGTAGCCGCTGCGGTGGGGTCGATGAGGGCGATGCCGTCGAGATCGCTTCCCGATATGTGGTGGTCGATGATGAGCAGCCGGTCCGCCTTGGCGACCGCGGGCCCGGCGCTTCCCAAGCGGCTCAACACACCGGTGTCACAGACGACGGCCAGGTCGAGGTCGCTCGGGATCTCCAACGGTGGCACCAGTACGGAGCGGTCCAGATAGTCGAACTCCTTGCCGAGGACGAATGGCTCCCCGTACGAGGCAACCGCGCTCTTGCCGGCATTGCGAGCGGCGTGGGCGATTCCGAGCATCGAGCCGAGGGCGTCGCCGTCGGGACGCACATGACCGACGACGCACAGGGTCTCCGAAGATGACAGCGCCTCGGCTGCCGCGTCCCAGTCAGCTTCTGTCAACCCCATTCGGCCTCCGCGTCTTCGTCGAGATCCTTGAGCAGCCGATCGATCTTGATCCCCTCGCCAATCGCAGGGTCGATGCGAAAGGTGAGACGCGGCGTGTACTTCAGCCGGATCTGCCGGGCCGCAACCTCCTGAATATGTGGCGCCGCCCGGCCCAGGGCCTCAGTGGTGGCTTCCTCCTCCTCATCGCTGCCAAGCACCGAATAGAAGACGTGGGCGGTGCGCAGATCGGGCGACGTGTCGACGCCGGTGATCGTGATGAAACCGACACCTGGATCCTTCAGCGACACGACGGCGTCGGCGATCACCTCGCGCAACAGCTCATTGACCTTCCGCATCCGTGGCGACTTGTCCCGCCTCATTGCTCCGCCGTCTCCAGATAAGAAGTTGTTGTGCCGAGCAACTCCACCCCGTCCCAGTTGTCGATGTCTTTTTCTACCGCCCGCAGCATGCGCTCGACCTGGCCGGGGGAACTCGAGACTGCGGCGACGCCCACACTGCCACGGTTCCAAAGGTCCTGGTGATCGACCTCGGCGATGGCGATCGGGTGTAGTTTCCCAACGTCTGCCACCAGGCTCTTCATCACGCGTCGTTTGTCTTTGAGGGAATGGGCGTCGCGGATCCGCAGCTCGACCCGCATGGCGGCAACATGCACCAGCAACCTTCTTCTTACGTCCGGGCGATCTCGCGCACCTCGTAGGACTCGATGGTGTCGCCTTCCTTGATATCGCGGAAGTTTTCGAGCCCGATTCCGCATTCGAACCCGGTCTGAACCTGCTGGACGTCGTCCTTGAATCGGCGCAGCGAGGCGATCTTGCCGTCGTAGACCACGACGCCGTCGCGAACCAGTCGCGTTCGCGCATTGCGGCTGATCACGCCCTCGGTGACATACGAGCCGGCTACCAGCCCGTAGCGAGGAGCACGGAAGGTGGCGCGAACCTCGGCGACGCCGAGGAAGTTTTCGACCTCCTCGGGTGCCAGTTCGCCGACCAGCAACTGCTCGACGTCTTCGAGGAGCTCGTAGATGATGGCGAAGGTGCGAATATCGATGCCGATCTTCTTGGCCGCGGCGCGTGCCGGCGCGTCCGGACGGGCATTGAAGCCGTAGATGACTGCTTCGGATGCCTCTGCGAGCATGACGTCGTTGGCAGTGATGCCCCCCACTCCGCCGTGGATGATTGAAATCGTGGCGTCCTCGCGGGAGATCTTCTTCACCGCCTCGCGGATCGCCTCGAGCGAACCGTTGGCGTCGGCCTTCACGATGATGCGGAGCTCGGCGTGGTCGGCGGTGCGAAGGCTCTCCAACAGCTGGGTCAAACGCTCGGTCGCCGACGGCACATACAGCTGATCGGCGCGTTGCCTGGCCACCCGCGCCTCGGCCATCTTGCGGGCGGTGCGCTCGTTCTTCACCACCTCGAACATGTCGCCGGCCTGCGGCACGTCGTCGAAGCCGGTGACCAGCACCGGTGCGCTCGGAGGGGCCACGCTGACCTGATCGCCGTTCTCGTCGTACATGGCGCGGACTCTCCCGGAAACAGCTCCGGCGGCGAGGGCGTCGCCCTTCTTGAGCGTCCCGCGTTGCACGATGACCGTGCCGATCGGGCCCCTGCCGATCTCGAGTTGTGACTCGATGACGGTGCCAACCGCTGGCGCCTTCGGGTCCGCAGAGAGCTCTTCGACCTCGGCGACGAGCCCGACGATCTCGAGCAGGTCGTCGATACCGCTCCCCTCCAGAGCCGACACCTCGACCGCGGGCACGTCACCACCGAGGTCCTCGACCAGGACGTTGTGCTGGGTGAGTGAGGCCCGGATGGAGAAGGGATCGGCTGTAGCCAGGTCCATCTTGTTGATCGCCACGACGATCGGGACCTCGGCGGCGTGAGCATGGTCGATCGCCTCGACCGTCTGGGGCATGACACCGTCGTCGGCGGCAACCACGAGAATGACCATATCGGTCACGTCGGCGCCCCGAGCACGGAGGGCGGTGAAGGCCTCGTGGCCCGGGGTGTCGATAAACGTCACCAGGCCGTCGCCCCGGCGCGCCTGATAGGCGCCGATGTGCTGGGTGATGCCACCGGCTTCGCCTTCCACAACACTGGTCTTTCGGATCGTGTCGAGCAGCTGGGTCTTGCCGTGGTCGACGTGGCCCATCACGGTGACGACGGGCGGTCGCGGCTCGAGCGTCGAGGGATCGTCCTCGTACTCGATGATGTGCCGTACGGGCCCGGTGTCTTCCTCTTCGACGTGATCGGTCTCGGTCAGCAGCAGCTCGAAACCCAGTCGCTGCCCGAGCGGCACGATCGCGTCGAGCGGGATCTCCCCTCCGGCCGGGACCATCTCGCCCATCTCCATGAGCTCCTTGACGATGTCGACGGTCCTCGTCTTGATCAGCCTGGCGAGCTCATGGGTGGTGATGCCGGGCTCGACGAGTAACACACTGCTGTCGTCGGGAGCTCCTTCTTCGAATTCCTCGTCGGGCTCCTCGACCGCCGATTCTTCGGCGTCGGCGGGTGCTTCTTCGAGGTCGGCCCTCTCCACTGGGACATCGGCTTTCGTGTCCGGGGTCGCGTCGCCCTCAGAGCCCGATTCGGCAAATGACTTGGACAGGAGAGCGGCTTCGTCCTCCTCGAGCCCCGATGACGCCGTCTTTACCGCGAAGCCGAGTTCCTGGGCGCGGGTAAGGACGTCCTTCGACTCAAGATCGAGGGCGCGGGCCAGCTCGTAGATGCGCTGCCGGGCCACCTACTGCTCCTCGCCCTCGTCCGCCGAGCTATCTGCCGGCTTCTCCTCCGATGCCGGCTCGTCCTGCTCAGCCTCATCGGTGCTTGTTGCTTCTGGTGTCTCGGAAGTGTCTGCTGCTTCCTCGCCTTCCGCCTCGGGAACGGCCTCTGCTTCGTCGACGGCCGCTTCGTCAACGGCCGCTTCGTCGGTACTCGCAGCTTCCGGTGTCTCGGAAGTGTCTGCTGCTTCCTCGGCGGTCGCCTCGGCAGTGGCGGCTGCCTCGGCAGCAGCTTTCTCAGCCTTCGCCTCCTCGGTGAGGGCTTTTCCTTCATCGTCCACGTCGAGGCCGAGGTCCTGGCTCTCCGAGCGGATGTCGATCTTGTAGCCGGAGAGACGGGCGGCCAGGCGGGCGTTCTGACCCTCCTTGCCGATCGCCAGCGAGAGCTGGTGATCAGGCACGATGACCTCGGCCACCATCTCGTCGTCGTCGAGGCGCACCTCCTTCACCCGCGCCGGGCTGAGCGCCTCGGCGATGAAGGAGCCGGAGTCTTCTCTCCACTCGACGATGTCGACCTTCTCGCCGCGCAGCTCGTTGACGACCTGGCGTACCCGCGAGCCGCGGGCACCGACGCAGGCACCCACCGGATCGATATTGGGATCGTTGGAAGCAACGGCGATCTTGGTGCGGTGGCCGGGCTCGCGGGCGATGACCCTGATTTCGACGTCGCCGTCGACCAGCTCCGGAACCTCGAGCTCGAACAAGGATCGAATGAACTCGGGATGGCTGCGCGATACAACGATCTGCGGGCCCTTCCCCTCGCCTCGTACCTCGAGGATGTAGGCCTTGACCCGGTTGCCGCGCTCGAGTCGCTCGTACGGGATGCGCTCAGAAGACGGCATGATCGCCTCGGCATCTCCGAGGTCGAGGATGGCGAAACGGTGATCCGACTGCTGGACGATGCCGGTGATCAAGTCGCCTTCGCGACCCTCGTACACCTCGAAGACTTGCTCGCGTTTCGCATCGCGCAGCCGCTGCAGGATCACTTGTTTTGCCGTTTGCGCAGCGATCCGCCCGAAGTCCTCCGGCGTGTCCTGCCACTCTTCGACGACATTGCCGTCCTCATCGAGCTCCTGGCCGTAGACCGTGATCTCTCCGGTGTCGGCATCGATCGTGACGCGTGCTTCTTCAGCGGCTCCGGGTGTGCGCTTGTAAGCGGAAACCAGAGCATTGGCGAGCGCGTCGAGGATGGTGTCGGCCGGGACACCCTTTTCGCGCTCGAGCAACTCGAGTGCATCAAGCAGGTTGTAATCCATCATGCCTCGCTGACTGCCGTCTTCCCCGGCTTTTGGCCTTTTTCCCAGATGAACACCGTTCGTGCGCTCGCCACGTCGTCGTAGGCGATCGAGCGCTCGCTCCCCCCAACGTCAACGGTGATTCCCTCGCCGTTGACGTCGATCAGACGGCCCTTGTGGTGTTTGTCGTCATCGATTCTTGCGTACGTCTTGACCGCGACCTCGCTGCCGACCACCTTGGCGAATTGAGCCGGGCGTCGCAGCTTTCTCTCGAGCCCGGGCGAGGTCACCTCGAGGGTGTAGGAGCTCGCGACCGGGTCATCCTCTTCGAGGAGCCGGCCAATTCCCCGGGAGAGCATGGCAATGTGGTCGAGGCCGAGCGGCTCGCTCGCATCAACGGTCACGCGCAGCAGCTTGCCGCCGCCGAGGATCTCGACGTCGTCGAGTTCCACGCCTTCGGCGGCCAGGTAGGGCTCCACCAGGGCCCAAATCTGCTCGGCCAGGTCGCTCACCATCACTCCTTCACACTTCGGGCAGACGCCATTTCAAGCAGCCGACCGCTTGTTGCCGACGTATTGCGGCGACAATGTCGTGAAGCCGCATCGTCATCCAGCTGCATTGTCATGATGACATCACACAAAGAGGCGGGCAAGGCCCACCTCGACGCACGAACATCCGCTTGCAGGCGAAGTGTAGCAACGAGTTTCGTTCAGTAGCGAAGGTCGTTTGTGCGTGACCTACGAGGTCCGCGCCGCTTCAACCCGCCCGGCGACGACCGCTGCCGCATCAGCCAGGGCAACGGGTTCGGACTCCCCGCTTCGCCGCTCGGTCAACTCGAGCGAGCCATCGGCGAGGCCCCTGGGCCCCACGGTCACCCGGTAGGGAACGCCGATGAGCTCTGCGTCGGCAAACTTGACGCCGGGGCGTTCGTCGCGATCATCGATGAGCACCTCGACCCCGGCGTCGATGAGCTGGCGGTACAGGTTCTCGGCGGCCAGCACCGTGGCGTCGTCGTCCATCTTGACGACCGTGATCACCACTTCGTAGGGAGCGACCGGAACCGGCCAGACGATGCCGAGCTCGTCGTGATGCACCTCGACGACCGCCGCCATGTTCCGTCCGATCCCGATGCCGTAGGCCCCCATGTGGAGGGCGACCCTCTCCCCCCCGGCATCCTGCACCGTTGCACCGAGGGCCTCGGCGTACTTCTGTCCCTGCTTGAAGATGTGCCCGACCTCGATGCCGCGGAACACGTCGAGGAGCTCGCCACATACCGGGCACGGCTCACCAGCAGCGACTGCTCGAAGATCATTCCATTGGGAGACCGCGATGTCACGTTCGACGGCGACGCCGCGGAGGTGGTGGGCGTCCTGGTTCGCTCCCGTCACCATGCTGGAACGGCCCCGCAGCGCGTCGTCGGCCACGATCCGCACGGCGGTGACTCCCACTGCACCGAGACTCCCGGCATCGGCGCCGAGCAGCGCTCTGATCTCCTCTGGTTGGGCCGGTCGAACATCGAGAGCGCCGGTCGCATCTCGAAGCTTCTGGTCCTGAAGATCATGATCACCCCGCAGTAGTACCAGCGCCGGCTCGCCGTCGAGATACTGCACCAGCGTCTTGATCTGACGGTCGGCGGCGGCTCCTCCCTCGAAATGAACGAGATCCTCGATGGTGCGCACACCGGGGGTCGGGAAGACTTCCGGCTGGTCCGGGCCCGGCTCATCTTCGATTTCCGCCAGCCGGGAGGTGGCACGTTCCAGGTTGGCCGCGTAGTTGCAGGCGGGGCAGTGCGCAATGTCGTCCTCGCCGGCTGGTGACGCCACGATGAACTCGACCGACTCCGTCCCGCCCATCGCCCCCGACGATGCCTGCACCGGTACTGCGGGCAGCCCCAGGCGCTCGAAGACCCGGGTGTAGGCCCGATGGTGGTTCTGGAATTGCTCATCGAGCCCGGCCTCGTCGACGTCGAAGCTGTACGAATCCTTCATGGCGAATTCGCGGACGCGCAGCAGCCCGGATTTGGGCCTGGCCTCGTCGCGAAACTTGGTCTGAATCTGAAACCAGAGTTGGGGTAGCTGCTTGTAGGAAGTCAGCTCCTTGGCGATGGTGGCGACGATCTCCTCGTGGGTAGGGCCAAGGATCAGCTCTGCGCCGCGGCCGTCCTCGAGGGTGTAGAGGATGTCGGCCATGGTCTCGGCCCTGCCCGTCTTCTCCCAGACCTCGCGGGGGTGTAATGCAGGCAGGAGCAGCTCCTGGCCGCCAATGGCATCGATCTCCTCCCGGATGATCTGCATGACCTTGGCACGGACGCGGAACCCGAGCGGAAGCATCGAATAGTGGCCCGCCATCAGCTGGCGAATGTAGCCGGCCCGGATCAGCAGCCGGTGACTGACCGCCTCGGCATCGGCCGGGTCATCGCGGAGTGTGGGTATGAAGGCCTGAGACCAGCGCATCGACGTACATCCAGAGCGTTGTGGGATGGGCGAGGATACCGGCCCTGGGCTGCCAGCGTCGTAGATACCCCTACCGGCCCGGGGCTGCCAGCGTCATAGATACCGCTACCGGCCCTGGGCTGCCAGCGTCAGTCGCGTTCGGCGATTTTGGTGACCGCCGCTCTTCTGGTGACGGTGTCGTTGGCGTCACCCTGGATGCCGAGCAGCTCGAGCCGCGCCTCCTCGGCCTCTTGGCCCGCACCCAGGTCGGCAGCGGCGAGACGGGCCTCGACGCCCTCTTCGACGAGCCGCTCCGCCTCTGCAACCAGTGCCTCGACCATTTCCTCCTCAGGTACCACCCGCACCACCTGGCCCTTGATGAACAAATGCCCCTTGCCCCGGCCTGCGGCAATCCCGATGTCGGCCTCGCGGGCCTCGCCCGGTCCGTTGACCACGCAACCCATCACCGCGATCTGCACCGGGAGCTCGGCGTCTTCCAACGCGGCCCTGGCGCGCTCGGCGATGTCGATGACGTCAACCTCTGCCCTGCCACACGATGGGCAGGCAATGAGGTCCATCATGGTTCGCTCTCTCAGGCCGAGATACTCGAGCAGCTGCCTTCCCGCCTTCGCCTCCTCGACAGGATCGGCAGTGAGCGAGAACCGGATGGTGTCTCCGATTCCCTCGAGCAACAGCGTCGAAATGCCCGCGACGGACTTGATGAGACCGCCGGGGGGCGGCCCGGCCTCGGTGACACCCAGGTGGAGCGGGTATTCAACGCGCTCGGCGAGCAGGCGGTACGACTCGACCATGAGCGGCACGTTGCTGTGCTTGACCGAAATCTTGATGTCGTGGAACCCGACGTCCTCGAGATAGCCGATCTCCTTCAACGCCGACCGGACCAGCGCCTCGGGGACCGGGCCACCGAACTCCTCGAGCAGGTCCTTGTCGAGGGAGCCAGCGTTCACGCCGACCCGGATCGGCACTGCCGCTTCGGCCGCCGCGGTGGCCACGGTCTTGATTTGCTCCTCTTTTCTGATGTTGCCGGGGTTGAGGCGGAGCCCGGCGACACCGGCTTCGAGAGCGGCGAGGGCCAGCCGGTACTGGAAGTGGATATCGGCGACGATCGGGACCGGCGACCTGGGAACGATCTCGGCGAGTCCGGCGGCGGCATCCACGTCGTTGCACGTGATACGCACGATGTCCGCACCGGATCCGGCGAGAGCGTACACCTGAGCAAGAGTGGCGTCGACGTTGGCGGTCTTGGTCGTGGTCATCGATTGGACGGCGATCGGCGCCCCGTCACCGACGGGGACATCCCCGACCGTGAGCCGACGAGAAGCGCGACGCGGGATCATGAGATCATGCTATCGGGACTCGTGATACTTAATACGTGATACCGCTTCTCGCCCTCAGCAAGAAGCTCACAGCTGCAGCGGCCTGAAGATGTCCAGGTACAGCCCGACGAGTCCCACCGTCACCAGGAAGAGGAGCACCACCGCCGCGATCGGTGTCAGCTTGCGGACGTCCGGTTCCCGTCCCGTCAGTTTCTCGTACAGCGCAACCGCAAAATGCCCTCCGTCGAGCGGATACAGCGGGATCACGTTGATGACCGCAACGAAAACGTTGACCAGTCCCAACAGCACCAGGGTGCTCTCGAGCGGCCCGGCAATTCTGGCCAAACCGATGGGGGTAATCGGACGTACCTCCTGCAGCACCTCGTCGTCGCCGCCGGCAACCGCAAGTAGCAGGTCGGGGAAACCGGTGATCATTGCCCACAGCCCCCTGAAGCTGTCACCGATGGCGGTCCATACGCCGGCTGCTGCGGCCGTGGCGCTGGAGATCAGGCCGCCGTCGACACGCTCGACTTCGGGTGCGGCACCGAAGTAACCAATCTCGTGGGTGATCGTGTTGCCCTCGGCATCAGTCGCCACCTCGCCGTCGACGATCACCGGGGCCTCGACCAGGGCGAGGGCGACCGGGACCTCGGAAAGCGAGTCGTCGCGGTCGTAGCCGATGAGCACCGTGTTTCCACCGTGCTGCTGGACGCGATCAACAAATGCGTCCCAGGACTCCACGGCCGTCCCCTCAAAGGTGCGCAGCGTGTCACCCGGTTCGAATCCGGAGCGCATCGCCGGAGAGGTTCCGCCGTCGGGAGTGGTGGGTGCAACGATTGCGAGGGTCAATGTCGGGATCGATTGCCCGAGCTCGTTCCGTTCCCTCTGCCCCCACACGCTGAACACGAGGAAGAACAACAGGAACGCCATGATCAGGTGGCTGGCCACGCCGGCAAGGACGACGATCGACTTTTGCCAGAAGGGGGCCGCCCGATAGGTGCGCTCCTCCTCGTCTGGTGGGATCTCCTCGAGGGGGTTCATGCCGATGATGCGGACGTAGCCGCCCATCGGTATGGCCTTCACGCCGTACTCGGTTTCGCCGCGTTGGGTCGACCACAGCTTGGGGCCGAAGCCGAAGAAGGCCTCGGTGACCTTCATGTCGTAGTACTTGGCCGCTATGAAGTGACCGCCCTCGTGGATCACGATCATCAGCGCGATACCGATGATCATGATTGCGGCGGTCATCTTTCGCCCCTCTGTCCTTCGCTCATGGGAAAAACGGTACCGGTCGGCGGTGCCTAGCGGGACACGCCGGCCACGGCTTCGGTCGCTGCGTTCCGGCCGGCGAGGTCCGCACTAAGAGCATCGTCGAGTCGGTGCAGCGGCTGAAGCGGGACCGCCTCCAGCGCCGCCGCCACCACTTCGGAGATCGCAGGAAAGGCAATCCGACCTTCGAGAAACGCGGCCACCGCAACCTCATCCGCAGCATTGAGAACCGCCGGGGCATTGCCACCCCTGCGCCCCGCTTCGTAGCCAAGGTCGAGTGCGGGGAAGGCGACCCGGTCCGGCGCGGCGAATGACAGATCGACCGGGTTGAACCCCATCGTCGAGCCCGGCAACCGGTCCGGATAGGTGAGGGCGATCTGGATGGGCTTGCGCATGTCGGGGGGGCCCACCTCGGCCTTGACGACGCCATCGATGAACTCGACGAAGGCGTGGACAAAGCTCTGTGGGTGCACGACGACTTCGATCTGCTCGAACTCGAGGCCGAACAGGAAGTGCGCCTCGATCACCTCGAACGCCTTGTTCATCAGCGTGGCCGAGTCGATCGTGATGCGATCGCCCATGTCCCATGTGGGGTGCGCCAACGCCTGCTCCACAGTCACGCCGGCCAGCTCGTCGGCACCCATGCCCCGGAATGGGCCGCCGGAGGCGGTCAGCACGACCTGATTCACCCGGGCGCGGTCCTCCCCGGCAAGGCATTGCCAAATCGCCGAGTGCTCACTGTCGACCGGGAGTAGCTCGGCCCCCTCGGTGCCGAGCGCCTCGAGCACCAACGGCCCGCCGGTCACCAGGCTCTCCTTGTTGGCGAGCGCCACCCGGTTTCCGGCCTCGAGCGCCGCCAGGGTCGGCTCCAGCCCTGCGGCGCCGACGATGCCGTTGACGACGATGGTGTCTGGAATCGTTGCGAGGGCGGCCACGGCGTCGCTGCCGATCGCCACGCCGTTGGGCAGGTTGTCGCCGGGCTCGGCGATGGCGAGCCCGGCCTGGGGGTAGCGATCGGCAAGCGCGAAGAATGATGACGACCCGTGCCCGGCCGCCAGCGCTGCGATTGGGATGTCGAGCCGGTCGGCGACCTCGAGCGTCTGGATGCCGATCGACCCGGTCGCACCGAGGACGACGATCGGCTTCAGATCAGGGCCAGCCACGTCAACACGACCCAGACCGCGGGAATCGCCGCAATGACCGCATCAATACGATCGAGGAGACCACCGTGGCCTGGGAGAATCGAACCCATGTCCTTGATGTCGAGCGATCGCTTCACCACCGAGACCGCAAGATCACCAATCGGGGCGAAGACCGCAACGACGGCGCCGATCAGCAGGCCTGCGGGAAGGTCGATTGGCTCGACCAGGTATCCGATCGCAGCCCCGACGGCGAGCCCAGTCAACGCCCCGGCGATGAAGCCCTCGACGGTCTTCTTCGGCGAGATCACCGGTGCCAGCGGGCGCCGCCCGATGCTTCGCCCAACAAAGAAGGCGGCGATATCGACCAGGGCGACGGTTGCGACCAGCGCGATCACCAGCACCTGGTAATCCTCAGCCGCGATGATGTCGAAGGCGAACCCGCCCAACCCTCCGATCCACGCAGCGACCAGAACGGTGAGGGCGAAATTGGCAGCGGGCTGATCCTGGCGGGGGCTGACCGCATTGAACAGCAGCACGACCGTCGCCATCAAGGCGAGCGCCACCGGAATCGCCACGACGCCGAACGCAGCAGTGCCGAGCGCGGCCCCGGCGATGCCCAGGAACCCGAAGATCGACATCGGCCGGAACTGGCGATGGATGAGAGCGGAGTAGAACTCACCGGCAGCCACGATGAACGCGGCAAGGGCAAAGACGATCAGCGCCGGCCGCCACAGCAAGGACAGCAGCAATGCGCCCACGAGGGCGACGGCAGTACCCACACGCAGCAACAGGTCGGAGGACCCGCGCGGCGCTGCTTCATCCGCTCCCTCGACGTCTTCCTCTTCGACCACGTCTTCGAATCCGACGCTTGCGGATTCGAGTCCCGGGATATCGGCGGACAGGGCGACCTGTTCGGTGGCCTCACCCTCGGCCGCGGCAACCGCCGCCGCTAGCTCGACGTGCTCCTGGGTTGCCGCCCCGAGATAGTCATCCTCGGTGATTTCGTCCACCGGCGGCGGCTCGTCCCCGCTATCTACGTCCTCGATGGCAAAGCCCGGTGGTGCCTCGATCGGATCCATCTCGACGACCGCGTCGAGCGCATCGGGCTCGGTCGGTCCGTCGCCGCCGATGACCGGCACCTCGCCCGTATCGTCGTCGTCGGTTTCTCCCCCCGTCGGCAGCAACGGCGGCCCTGCGGCCACGCCGGGGATGTCGCCGGTGTCCTCTGGCGAGAGCTCGAGGTCGAATTCGGAGGTGTCGTGCTCGTCGGCGTCCTGCGGTAGTTCCTCGCTATCCCCCTCCGGCTCGCTGCGCCCGACGCCTCCCCCAAGGGCGGAGGAGGAAACCGACGGCTCCTCTAGATCCTTGCCTCCAGCCCCCTCCGCGTCGCTGTGCTCGACATCTCCCCCAGGTGGGGAGGAACCATCATCGTCGTCGGGAAGCATCTCTCCCCCCACCAGTGGCGGCCCCGATTCGGGCCGCGAGGGGGCCTCTTCATCCGCCTGGTCATCATCGTCACCACGGGCGAAGGCCAGCCAGTCCGACACCTCGTCGACGGCCTCACCTTTATCGGAGAGCTCCCGATACGGGTCTTGCTGCTCGTCGTCGAGCCAGCCGTCGAACCCAGCATCCGGTTCCGAAGGCGTCAAATGCGGCTCGTCGTCGTCGTCGGCCGCTTCGGTGTCGTCTCGATCCGTCATGGCGAAAGACAGTACTTCGGTGTCCCGATCTTCGTCAGGACCGTTGGTGGTGGTGTCTTCGTCTGGCATTGGCCGGTCTCAGACCTCCAGCAGCTCTTCCTCTTTGGTGGCGAGGAGCTTGTCGAGTTTCTCGACATGGCGATCGGTCATCTCCTGAAGCGTCTTCTCCGCCCGGTGGATGTCATCCTCGGAAACGTCCTCGGCCTCAATGGCATCTTTCGCGTGGCGGCGGACGTTGCGAATGGCGACCCGGCCTTCCTCGGCGAGACCGCGGACGAGCTTGATCAGCTCCTTGCGGCGCTCCTCGGTGAGGGTCGGGAAGCTCAGCCTGATCACGTTGCCGTCATTCGACGGGTTGAGGCCGAGGTCGGATTCCTGAATGGCCCGCTCGATGTCTGCGAGCGCCGACTTGTCGTACGGCGTGACGACCAGCAGGCGCGCCTCGGGGACCGCGAATCCGGCGATCTGCTGGAGTTGGGTCTCGGTGCCGTAGTAGTTGACGGTGATCCGGTTCAGGAGGTTGGGGTTGGCACGCCCGGTGCGGATCGTACCGAATTCCTGGTTGGCGTGGTCGACGGCCTGGTCCATCTTGTGGTCGGTCTCTTTGAGCAACGGATCGATCACAGCGCCTCCGAGGAATCGATCACAGCGCCTCCGAGGAGGGTGCTGAGGAATCCTCAAGCGGGCCTTCGCCCAACTGTAGAAGCCTCAGGTTGTGGGGATTGGCCTGGTGGAGGCCCGTAGCACTCGTCATTTCTCAGACCCTCCTAGTGCACCAGCGTTCCGACGTCCTCCCCGCGCACGGCTCGTTCGATCTCGCCGGGGCGGTTCATGTTGAACACGCGGATCGGGATGTTGTTTTCCATCGCCATCGTAATTGCGGTGGTATCCATGATCCCGAGGCGTCGGGCAATGGCATCCATGTGGCCCAGGTCAGCAATCAGCGTTGCGTCGGGGTTTGTGGCCGGGTCGGCGTCGTAGACACCGTCCACTTTCGTTGCCTTGAGCACCGCATCGGCGCCGATCTCTGCGGCGCGTAACGCGGCGGTGGTGTCGGTGGTGAAGTACGGGTTCCCGGTGCCGCCCGCAAAGATCACGATGCGGCCTTTCTCGAGATGGCGGATCGCCCGTAGCCGGATGTATGGCTCGGCTACCTGCTGGATGTTGATCGCAGTCTGGACCCGGGTTTCGGAACCGGCACGCTCGAGGGCATCGCGCAGCGCTAGGGCGTTGATCACGGTGGCCAGCATCCCCATGTAGTCAGCGTTGGCGCGGTCCATGCCTTCAGCCGCTTCGCTCACGCCTCTGAAGATATTTCCCCCGCCAACGACGATGGCGATCTCGTGGCCTTCGCCTCGCACTGCCGAAATCTCTTCGGCGACCCGGTCGACGACTTCCGGATCGATGCCGTACTGCAGTTCGGGATCGGCGAAGGCCTCCCCGGACAACTTCAGGACGACTCGCGCCACTTCACTCCCCCTCGCCGACGGCAACCCTCGACAGCTGCACAACGCTGATGTTCTCTCCCATCCTTGCCGCGAGCTGTTTGACCATCTCGCCCACCGTACCCTCGAACCGCTCGGACCTGATGAACACCTGGTCGTACAGCACGGCGTCGGAATAGAACTTCTCGATCCTGCCGTCGACGATCTTGTCGATGACGTCCTCGGGCTTGCCTTCGTTCTTGGCCTGGGCGGCGATGAGGCGGCGCTCATCGTCGAGGATCTCATTCGGGACTTCGTCGCGTGTGATCCACTGCGGCCTGGCAGCAGCAGCGTGCATCGCGATGTCGTTAGCCGCTTGTTGGAAGTCATCGCTCTTGGCAACGAAGTCGGTCTCTGAGCCAAGTGCCACCATGACTCCGAGCACCGGTCGGCCCGCCTGGCTGTGTAGGTACGAGCCCACGGTGCCTTCGGTCTGGGCACGTTCGGTCCGCTTCGCGGCGTCGGCGAGGCCCTGCTCGCGCAGGATCTCTTTGGCACGATCGACGCCACCTCCGGATTCGGTGAGGGCGCGCTTGGCGTCCATCATCCCGGCACCGGTCGCCTGGCGAAGCGCCGCAACTTCCTTTGCCGAGATGTCGGTCACTCGCCCTCCTTGAAGGCGGCCGACTCGTCATCCGCGTCCTTGGCGGCCCCGACCAGCTCCTTGTTCCTGGCCTGCCGGAGCGCGGTGCCTTCCTTGGCAGCCGTGGCGATCGCCTCCGCCACGAGATAGGAAGTGCGAATGGCGTCGTCGTTTCCGGGCAGAACCAGATCGATGTCGTCGGGATCGGCGTTGGTGTCGACAATGGCCATGATCGGAATATTGAGGCGCACCGCCTCCTTCACCGCGATCTGCTCCTCGATCACGTCGATGACAAACATCACGTCCGGGATGCTGGTCATGTCGCGCACACCGCCGAGCACCGTATGCAGCTTCTCGAGCTCGCGACGCAACTTGAGCCGCTCCTTTTTCGGGAGGGCCTCCATCTCGGCGGAATCGTCCATCCGCTCCAGCTCGAGCATGTACAGGATGCGCTTGTGGATCGTGTTGAAGTTGGTCAGCATTCCGCCGAGCCAGCGATGGTTCACATAGGGCATGCCTGCGCTCGTCGCTGCCTCTTCGATCGCCGCCTGTGCCTGCTTCTTGGTGCCGACGAAGAGCACCTGACCACCATCGGCGGCAGTGTTCTTGACCAGCTCGGCAGCTTCCTCGAGCATCGCCAGGGTCTGGCGCAGGTCGAGAATGTGGATGCCGTTGCGCTCGGTGAAGATGTACGGGCGCATCTTCGGGTTCCAACGGCTGGTCTGGTGGCCGAAGTGCATTCCGGCCTCGAGCAGCTCACGCATACTCACGACGGACATGGATTCCTCCTGTTTCGGGTTGTGCCTCCGCCCACCCGGAACACCCCGCAGGCCGCAGACGCGGCCCGACCGCTGGGGTTTGTAGTGGACGTGCGTATTTCGCCGGAAGTGTATCAGTCGTCAGTCCACAGTCGTCGGTCGACAGCCCGAATGAGGACTGAAGACTGAGGACTGAAGACTCAGTACGGCGTTTCGATGAATCGGTTCCGTAGCGAGAGGACGGCCTTGGTGTGGATCTGGCACACCCGCGACTCGGTGACGTTGAGGATCGACCCGATCTCGGCAAGGGTCAGGCCTTCGAAGTAGTACAGCGTGATGACCAATCGGTCGCGCTCGGGAAGGCGATTGATGGAGTCGGCCAGCATGTAGCGGGTCTCCTCTTTCTCAAATGAGCCGCCCGGGTCGAGGGCGCTGCGGTCGGCGACAACATCGCTGACCGCGCCGGAGTTTCGCTCCTCCGGGCTGAGTAGCTCGTCGAGGGCGACGAACCCGAGGGTGGACAGCTCGCCGAGCTGGTCGCGCAGCTGATCCACGGTCATGTCCATGTGCACCGCCAGTTCCTCGTCGGTGGCGGAGCGCTGCAGCCCGTGTTCGAGCTCGGCCATGGAGCGTTGGATCTCGCGGGCGCGGGCACGGACCGAACGTGGCACCCAGTCCAGAGCGCGCAGTTCGTCGAGGATGGCGCCCTTGATCCGGTTGACCGCATAGGTCTCGAACTTGTAACCGCGCTCAGGCTCGAACTTGTCGATGGCGTCGATCAGCCCAAACGTTCCGTAGGAAACGAGATCCGAGGATTCGACATTGCGAGGCAGACCGGATCCAAGACGTCCGGCGACGAACTTGACCAGCGGCGCGTAATGGAGGATCAGACCCTCGCGGGCATGCTCGTTCCCGGAATCCTTGAAGGTCTCCCACAGTGCGGCGAGTTCGGACTCGCCGCGTTCATGCACGGGGGTGGCTGCGTTCATACGTTTTCCTGAGGTGCTCGCGGGTGACGGCAGTGTATATCTGAGTCGTTCCCAGTTCGGCATGTCCGAGCAGGTCTTGAACACTTCGTAGATCGGCCCCGCCTTCGAGCAGGTGGGTGGCAAAGGAGTGCCGCATGGCGTGCGGGAAGGTGCCGACCCTGGCGGCCACGACTCTGCGCACGCCGCGGGTGTCGAGTGGGCCGCCGCGCACGCCCACCCAGAGCGCATCCGCGGCCGCCGCGCCGGCGAGCCGGGGGCGCCCCCGGTCGACGTAGGCAGACACCGCGGCTTGTGCCCGGTTCCCGACCGGCACGTCGCGTTCCTTGTCACCCTTGCCAAGGACCCGGAGAAAGGTGCCATCTCCGACGTCGGTGACGGTGAGTGCGGCGAGCTCGGACACGCGAACTCCGGTGGCGTACAGCAGCTCCAGGATGGCGCGGTCGCGCAGCACCAGCGGGTCGTCGCCCTCGAGGTCGTCGAGGAGGCGGCCGAGAGAGCTGGCCGGGATTGCCTTGGGGAGACGGCTCGGTTTCTTCGGCTGCGCCAGGCCCGCCGCCGGGTTGGCCGGGATCAGGCCACGCTTGGTGGCGTCATCGAGGAAGGCGCGGACGGCCGACGCCTTCCTGGCAATGGTGCGTGGGGCGTAGCCACGAGTCGACAGTTGCGCCAGGAAACGGCGAACGGTTCGCCGATCGATCTGCGCGAGGTCATCGATGCCGAGGCGCTCACATAGATCCATGAACTGACGCAGGTCGCCCGTATAGGCGTCGACGGTATGCGGTGACAGACCGCGTTCCGCCGCGAGTCGATGCAAGTAAATAGAAACAGCCGCGCCAGGCTGGCCCCCGTGGCTCATCTGCACATGGTGGCCCGATCCGTGTTCAAGGTCAACGATTCGAACGACCCATTCCTGACTAACCCGCTCGACGTAGTTGAAAAATGACGAGTGCCCTGAGCCGCCGCTCGCTTGAGTGGTGCCGTGACTCGGTTTCTCCAGTCAGCGCCGGCACGCTGGAGGATTGCTCAATACCCCCCTAGCCCTTTTCGACGTAGGCGAGGTCGCAACCCCGGCACGGTCGACCAGGGCCATGGCAAAAAACGAGACCCCGTACTCAGCGGCCTTGAGCGCGGGATCAGGCACCATCGACTAGCAAGAGTGATGTGTGCTAAGCTGAGCACATCCGTCTACACATAAGTATCGACGACGAACTCCTCGCCGAACTCGATCGGCGTGCTGGCAAACGACGCCGCAGCGCCTTCATCGCCGAGTTGATCAAACGTGGACTCGATGACGAGCAGCGCTGGGACGATATCGAAGCTTCCTTGGGCAGCGTCGAGGACCGCGGTCATCCGTGGGACATCGATCCCGCGGGCTGGGTGAGAGAACAGCGCAGCGCCGATCCGCAGCGCACGGGCTGAGCCGTGGCGCGTATCCTGCTCGACTCGACCGTCCTCATCGATGCACTCCGAGGCCGGCCGGCTGCGGAACGCGTGCGCGCGATGAGACGCATTGGAGACCAGCCCTGGGTCTGTGTGATCTCCATCGAGGAGATCTGGCGGGGACTCCGCGACCGAGAGCGTACGAATGCTCGACGCCTGATGCGCGGTCTTCGCCTCGCCCCGCTCGGCAAGGATGAAGGCACATTGGCCGGGACATGGCGGCGCGACCATGCCAAAGAAGGGGTGACACTCCATCAAGCCGATTGCCTGATCGCGGCCTCCGCTGTTGGCATCGATGCCCTTCTGGCCACCGGCAATCCGACTGACTTCCCCATGACCGAACTCGGTGTGGAGTACTGGCCGGTGGGTGAGTAGCGGTCGCCGACCAGCCGGATCGGCGGTGTGGCATCCCGGGTCAGGCTGTTCGGGCTGCATGATTTGCCAGATCATGCACCAACCCAAGCTCTTCGACCAGGTCTTCGGGGTCGAGTACGGGGAATGCGCCGTCGCGTATCAGCAGGTTGCAGCCCTCGGATGATTTACGGTCGACGTCGCCTGGCATGGCGAACACTGGGATCCCGTACTCGGCGGCCTTGACCGCGGTGATCAAAGCCCCGCCGGTTCGGGCCGCCTCAACGACCACTACTGCGGCCGCCAGCCCGGCGATGATCCGGTTGCGGGGCGGGAAGCGCCATCCATCGGGCGGCGACCCCGCCGGGTATTCGGTGACGATCGCGCCGCCGCCGTCCAGGAGCTGCTGGCCGAGCCGTTCGTGCTCGCGTGGATACGCAATGTCGATGCCACAGCCGAGCACAGCCACACCGATTCCCCCGGCGTCAACCATGCCGCGATGCGCCTCACCATCGATGCCTCGTGCTAGGCCCGAGATCACCGGCCACCCGGCGGCGGCAACGGCGTGTCCGTAGGCGCGGGCCAATTCTCTGCCGTATGCGGTGCAGCGTCTCGTCCCGACGATGGCCACGCCGGGGCGCTGCGGAAGGTGGCCGCGCAAGAACAGGAGGTCGGGAGCATCCTCGAATATGTCCAAACGCACCGGATAATCCGGATCGCCGCGAAACACGACCGAAACCCCAAGCGAGTCCAGCTCGCGTCGCCGTGTTCCGGCGTCGACCGCCGCCGCCTCACGGACGTGATCGGATGCCTTCACTTTCCTCCGTTCGATGGCACCCAGGGCGCCAGCGGCGCCGCCGAACCGGTCGCGCAGCTCGCGCGACCGCTCCGGGTGCATGCCGGCAAAGGCGAGGCGGAGACGGGCGTCGCTCACAGCCTGGCCTCCCGCAACGTCATCGCCTCGTCGATGTCCGCCGCGTCGACGCCACCGCGTTGCGCAAGATCCGCAATAGTCCGAGCGATCTTGCGGACGCGGTCCCACCCACGGGCCGTCAGCTGATCCAACTCGGCAGCCCGCCGCAGCGTGCGTTCGGCCCCAGGAGTCCAGTCGACGGCGTCGAGCTGGGTGCGGCTCAGGTCACGGTTGAGCCGGCCTCGCTCCTCACGTTGGCGACCCCGCGCGGCAGCCACCCGCTCCCGAACCACCATCGACGATTCACCCTCAGGGCCGGTGAGCTCGGACATCCGCAGCCTCGGCACCCTGATCTGGACGTCGAGGCGGTCGAGGAGAGGCCCGGAGAACCGTCGCCGATAGCGGCCGATCGCCGCCTCCCCGCAGACACATGGCTTCTGGCGATCGCCTTCAAACCCACACGAGCACGGGTTGGTCGCGGCAACCACCTGGGCCCGGCAAGGAAACTCAACAGTTGCCGCCTTGCGTGCCACCACCACGACGCCATCCTCCAACGGGGTTCGCAACGCATCAAGCAACTGGGGCGGGAACTCGCCGAGCTCGTCGAGGAACAGGACGCCGCGATGGGCTAGGACCGCTTCACCCGGGGTCGGAACGCCGGAGCCTCCACCGACCAGCGCCGGAAGCGATGCGGAATGGTGCGGTGCCCGAAACGGCGGCAGCGTCGGGCTTGGTCGATGAAGCCCGGCCGCCGCCCATGCCAGGGCGACCTCATGGGCCTCGCTTGCCACCAGCGGTGGCAGTACGCCCGGCAATGCACGCGCCAGCATCGTCTTGCCGGCACCCGGTGGTCCGACGAGGAGGAGATGGTGTCCACCTGCGGCAGCGACTTCGAGGGCCCGCCGGGCCAGCGGTTGGCCCCGTATTTCGGCCAGATCCTGCCCGCCGCCGGCCTCGGGTTCCGGTGCGTCGATCGGGTCGCCGGACTCCGTTCCCATGGCGACCGCAACCGCATGGGAGAGCGAGGAGACAGCTTCGACACCCAGGTCGGCCCGACCGGCTGCCTCGGCGGCGGAACGCCGCGGGAGCAGGCACCGCTTGTCCAGGCCCTTCGCCACCAGGGCGGCGCCGAGCCCACCGCGGGTGGCTTTGATCGACCCGTCGAGGCCGAGCTCGCCGAGCGCCACCACGTCCGTGACCGCGTTGTATTCCGATGAAGAGGCGGCGAGTACCCCGAGGGCGATGGGCAGGTCGTAGGCCGAGCCGACCTTGGGCAGGTCGGCCGGCGACAGGTTCACCACGACCCGACGATTGGGGAAGGTGTGCCCGGATGAGGCGAAGGCAGCGCGCACTCGCTCCTTGGCCTCCCGTACCGCGGCGTCGGGCAGCCCGACGACGACGAACACCGGCTTGCCCCCACCCCCGACGTGGGCTTCGACACGAACCGGGCGGGGCTCGACGCCGACGAGGGCGCTTGAAATGACGGTGGCGTTCATGACCGCAACGTACGACGGGGGTATGACACGAATCCGGCGGGCCGGTTGGACCGTACTCGCCGCGCTCGCGGCACCGTCACTGCGACCCTCGTGCTTCGACCCCGTCACCGGAGGGGCTCAATGGTCGACCCGGGATCAGCTCAACCGGGCCACCACCCGGTGTCGGGGAAGTTGGCGTACCAGGCGAACCAGAACGAGTGCCCACTCTGCAGGCGCTCGAGCTCGGTGCCGTCGGCCAGCAAGAGCGTCTCTTCGCCTGCGTCCTCGACCACCGGCACCAACAAACTCCCGTCGTCGGGCCCGCCGTAGAAGCGAGCGCCGCCATCGGTGGGAACCGCGACCACGTGCTGTCCGGCGATGGTGAACGCCTGTGCGCCGGCGTCGCCGAGAGCGTCCACCCCGACTGCGAGACGCTCGCCGCCGAAGTCGAGGGTTGCCACGAGGTCCTTGTCGGCGAACGCGTCGGGCACTTCCTCTGTCGGCCACCACACGTCGGGTGATGCGTAGTACGCGGCGTAGGCGTCTCCGGGCTCATAGCTGTAATTGGCACCACCGGTGATCTCGTTGCCGCCTCGCTCGGTCGACGAGGTGCGACCCGGGATGTCAAGGACCCTGGTTTCGGGGTGCTCGACGATCCACTCTCCGTAGGTGGTGACCGTGATCGGGAATCGGTCGAGAACCGTGCCCTCGAGCTCGCCGGCGATCGCTTCGCCGGTGAGCTGGTTCCATAGCGTGTCGGTGTTGAGGTCGACCATCACCTTGTTGGAGTTCCACAACAGGCCCGAGCTCTGGAACACGAGGATGTCGTCGCCGACCTCGCGGGAGAACAGGATCCCGGTGCGGCACAGGGTGCAGTTGGCCAGCGCAACCGGCTCGCCGCCCAGGGTGTCGTTGGCCATCTCGTGGTGGTCGAGGATGCGATGCGGGTAGGCCCGCACCTCACCGTTGATCACCGCCCCAAAGGTCAGCTCTCCCGGAATCATCCAGCCGGCCTCTTCGACCGTGAGGGTCGGGGGGGCGTTGAGTTCGGGAATTCCACCGCGGCGGACGCCACCCCATTGAACCTGTGAAGCGAGGATCGGGTCTTCGATCTGGAAGATCAGCTCGGCGAAGGCGAGATCGGCCTGCGCGTACAGGGCGCTCTTCCATGCCACATAACTCTGATTTCCGCCGGCGGGCTCATACGGCAGCGGCTCCTCGCGGTGCAGCCACCGCCCGTATGTCGCGTAGAGCACCCGCGGATCTTCGGGAACCGGCTCGCCGGTGAGGGTGGCCAGGCTCTCGGCGATCGGAAAGATGGTCTCGCCCACCCCATAAAAGGGCAGAACGTCGATCAAGTAGGGAACCCACGCCGTATCGCCGCTCTCCCCCATTGCCATGGCAAGCTCGGCCACGGTCACGGTGGTCGGATTGGCGATCGTCGCCTTGGCCTGCTCCCAGATCGCCTCGCCGGCGGCGGCCTCGGCCGGCGTGGGTGCAACCGTCGTCGTGGTCGTTTCGACCACGGTCGTCGTCGTTGCGGCTTCTGTGGCGAGGGAATCGTCGCCTTGGCCCACGACGACGATCACCACGACAAGGGCGGCAGCAAGGAAGAATCCGACGACATAGATAGCGGGGAGAGGTCTCATCTCGGTAAGAACCGCGCAAGGCTGGGGGAAGTTCCCGCTACCGGCCCTTGAAGTGAGGCGGGCGGTCCTCGAAAAAGGATTCGGCGCCCTCGATGACGTCGTCGGATCCGAGCAGCACCGCCTGTGCCTGCTCCTCGAACGCCAGAGTCTGTTCGAAGGTCATCGAAGTGGAACGATCGAGCGCCACCTTGACGAACCGTTGAGCGAGGGGGGCGCCCGCGGCGAGCTCATCGGCCATCTCTGCGGCGGTCGCTTCGAGCGCATCTGGCTCGACGACCCGACTGATGAGGCCGATCGCGGCGGCCTCCTCAGCACCCACCATTCGCCCCGTCAGCGCCAGCTCCTTGGCCTTGGCCATGCCGACGAGCCGGGGCAGCAGCCACGAGCCGCCGAAGTCGATGGTCAACCCGCGCTTGACGAAAATCTCCGAAAACCGCGCTCGGGTCGTGGCGACGACGAGGTCGCATCCGATCGCCAGGTTCATACCCGCCCCGACCGCAACGCCATCGACCGCAGCGACGGTTGGCTTGGAGAGCCGGTGCATCGCCAGTGCCGCACGATTCGCGCGCTGCATCCGTGCGGTGTTGTCGGCGGCAGAGGTCGATCGCACTCGATCTCCGCCAAGATCGGCGCCCGCACAGAAATCCTCGCCATCGCCGGTGACGACCATGACGCGCTGCTCCGACGCCTCGAAGGCACCCGCGGCATCGGAGATCTCGTCCCAGCCCACGTCGGGAACCGCGTTCTTCTTTCCCGGTGCGCTCAGGATGAGCCAGCGCACCGCGCTGCGGTCTTCGATCTCGACGAAGGACATGGGCCGGAAGCTACAAGTCGCAAGTCACAAGTCGCAAGATCATGTCACGGCTGATCTGCATCATGTGGTGATGGCTACCCGCCGCATGACCATCGGTCGGATTGGGGAGGACATCACTGCGGGATTCCTCGAGCGCCGCGGCGCAGTGATCGTCGAGCGAAATGTCCGGGTGGGCCGTGGTGAGATCGACTTGCTGATCGAGCTCGGCGGTGAACGGATCGCGGTCGAGGTCAAGACGGGAACTTCAGCGTCGGCCCGACCCGAAGAGAACTTCGGCGACGACAAGGAACGGCGGGTGCGTCGCGCCGCAAACGATCTCACTCCCCCGGTGTGGCGGGTCGATCTGGTCACGGTGGTGCTCACCGGACGCGGGGCAACGGTCCGCTGGGTTCCGGACGTTTCCTAGCCGCGCCGCCGCAGCTCCTTGTACCAGCAACCCCGATGCCAGTGCCGGCGCAGATCCGGAGCGTCTTCTGGAACGACGACGACGTGACCGACGCCCGCTTCGATCGCCTGCTCGCAGAAGGGGCAGACGTACGCCTTCCTGGCCTGGTATGGCTGGACCGGGTGGACGACCTCGGGGCCGAAAGTCATCCCAGCAATGCCCACGCCACGACTCCTGCGGTGATGATCCCGAACACCACCACGAGAGCGATGTCCAGCGCCGATCGTTCCTGGTTGCGGAAAGGATTGAACCCCATGGAGAGAAGGTAGCGGAAGGGTTCGGGTAGCCCGGGGGCTCGTTCTGTGGGCCCGCAGCGTCATATACCAGCTTGCGAACCCTGGGTTCGCAGGAGTCAGGTGATCTCGGAGGGGACGTCGACCTCTTCGATGTTGACGTCGCGGAACGTCGTCACTCTGACGCGCTTGACGAACCGGGCCGGCCGATACATGTCCCACACCCAGGCGTCCTCGAGCTCCAGCTCGAAGTACAGGGCACCGTTGAGGGTCTTGGTCTTCATCTCGACCTCGTTCGCCAGGTAGAAGCGGCGCTCGGTCTCGACGACATATCGGAACATGGGGAGTACGTCGCGGTACTCGCGGTAGATCTGTAGCTCGACGTCGGTTTCGAACCGTTCTAGGTCCTCGTCACCCATCCGGCGATGCCTCCCATGCCGCTGCGTTTGCGATCCTACCGGGCGAAGGCACGTTAACGGGGCTCACAGCGTCCCCCATCGATCGGCAGGCCACATGATCACGAAGGCCTTTCCGACGATGGTGTCGATCGGGACGGTACCGAAGAAACGGCTGTCCTGGCTCGAGTTGCGATTATCTCCCATGACGAACATCTGGCCTTCGGCTACGAACAGGGCATCCATATCTGGCATGTTGGTCCCGGGTTTGAGGTATGGCTCGTCGATGCGAACGCCGTCGATGTACACCCCGTTGTCGTTGACAGCGATGGTCTCCCCCGGCAATGCGATGACGCGCTTGATGAACTCCGAGCGCGGGACGGCCAGGCCGATGGCCTCGCCGACATTCCGCTGCACGGACTCGAAGAGGTTCTCGGTCTCCGGCTCGGAGAGCCTGGGATCGTCAAAGACGACGATGTCACCGTGCGCCAGGTCGCCGAATTGATAGGCGAGCTTGTTGACCATCACCCGGTCGTTGACCTGCAGTGTGTTCTCCATCGACGAGGACGGGATATAGAACGCCTGGATCAGGAAGGTCTTGATCACCACGGCCACGACCAGCGCGGCCAATATCAGCAGCGGCAGCTCCGCCCAGAACGGGAGCAGGTGCCTCTTCTTCCTCCGCTCCTCAGGCGTTGGCAGGTCGCCGCCCGGTGGCAGCGGCGCGGTCTCTTCGGTGGGCGGGCCGGTCACTGCGGGCACCCTACAGGCGGGTGGCGGGAACCGGATTCCCGCCCAGATAGTCGTGCCACAGCATGCGAGCCGCAACCGCCCGGTACGGTCGCCAACGTTCGGCGATGGCGTCTGCGGTTTCGCGGTCGGGAACGTCCGGCAGGTCGAGCACTTTCGCCATCGATACCTGGAGCGCTCGATCACCGGGCGGCCACGCGTCCGGCCGACCGAGGACGAACAGCAGGTAGCAGCTCGCCGTCCACGGGCCAACCCCTCGGATCGCTTCCAGTTCCTCCATCACCTCGTTGTCGGCCACGGAATCGAGGTGCTGGAGGTCGATCGTTCCTTCGAGCATCCCCCGAGCAAGGTCCGTCGCGTAGCCGGCCTTCTGACGGGAGAATCCGATCCCTCGCAGATCGGCGTCGTCGAGAGTGAGGAACGACGACGGATCGATCTCACCGATTGCGGCTTCGAGCCTCCCGTATGCCGCTTCGGCCGAGGCCAGCGAGACCTGCTGTTCGAGGATGAACCGAATCATGGTGGCGAAGCCGGGGGCACGACCCCAGATCGGTGGCGGCCCGTTGCGCGCAATGAGTGCGGCGAGGGCCGGGTCAATGGACGAGAGGTGGGCGACCCCTGCGGACAGGCTCGAAGCGTCGACGACGGGTACCGGTACGCCTACCGGTTCGCCGGTCAGTCGCGCTTCTCCTTGATGCGGGTGGCTTTGCCGACCCGGTCGCGGAGGTAGTAGAGCTTGGCCCGGCGGACGTCGCCGCGACGGGCGACCTCGATGTGGTCGATGACCGGGGCGTGCAGCGGAAAAATGCGCTCCACTCCTACTCCGAAACTGATCTTGCGAACGGTGAAGGTCTCGCGTACACCCCCGCCCCTTCGAGCGATCACGACACCCTCGAAGGCCTGGGTTCGTTCCCGCCCGCCTTCGGCGACGCGTACATGCACACGCACGGTATCCCCGGGGCCAAAATCCGGGATGTCGTCGCGCAGCTGCGCGGCCTCGATGTCATCGAGCGTGTTCACGGGATCCTCCACGAGGGGGAAGCGAACCGGGATGGTAGCGGAAGGAGCCGAGTAGTCGCGAGTCACGAGTCGCGAGTCGCGAGCCCGATTCCCGTTCACCTCGCGACTCGCGACTCGCGACTCGTGACTCATTCCAGTAGGTCCGGTCGGCGTTGTCTGGTTCGTTTCAGGCGCTGTTGTTGGCGCCACTCCTCCACCTTGCCGTGGTCGCCGGAGAGCAGCACCTCGGGCACCTGCCAGCCACGGAAATCTGCCGGACGGGTGTACTGCGGCTCCTCGAGCAGACCGTTGCGGAAGCTCTCCGACTCCAGCGAGTCGGGGTTGCCGACGACGCCGGGGAGGAGCCGGGTCACCCCCTCGATGATCGCCATCGCACCGATCTCCCCGCCGAGCAGCACATAGTCCCCGAGCGAAGCCTCCTCGTCGACGAGGTGCCCGGCGACCCGCTCGTCCACGCCTTCGTAGCGCCCACACACGAGGGTGAGCTCGTCGAGGGTGGCCCACCGGTCAAGGGTCTCCTGGGTCAGCGGGCGGCCCGCCGGCGTCAGCAACACGCGATGGCTCTCCCCGAGCGGCTCGAGCGCCGCGGCGAGGGGCTCAACCATCATCACCATGCCTGCACCGCCCCCGAATGGTGCGTCGTCGATCTGGCGGTGGACGCCTTTTCCGTGGTCGCGCAGATCGTGGAGCACGACCTCCACCGTCCCATCGTCGAGCGCCTTGCCGACCAGGCTGATCTCGAGTGGCGAACCAAAGAACTCAGGGAAAATCGTGACCACGTTGATGCGCATGGCTATGAGGGTGAGGACAGACCGTTGACGAGGAAAGAAGCCGTCGCCTCGGCAACCGAGTGCACCTGCTGCTTCGGGTCCTCGAAGCTCATCAGCACCCGGCCGCCGGTCATCATGGTCTCCTGCATGAGCCGTCCGACGAGCGCGGGCTCGAGCTCGGCGAAAACCCCTTCGCCGAGACCGGCTCGATAGATCGCGGTGAACTCGGTGGAGAGGCCGCGGTGGGTGGCGGCAATCGCCGCCTGGGCGCCAAGCGACAACCGCGGGGTTTCGGTGTGGAGGATGATTCCGAGCTGGTCGGTGCCGATGAACTCGACGAATCTCGTGGTGAGCTCGCGGAGCCGCACATCGGGCGGGAGCTCCGGATCGACCGAAGCCACGATCTCGTCGATCAACGCGGGAAGGTCGCGCTCGACGAGCTGGACGAGCAGGTCCTCCTTGGACGCGAAGTGCTCGTAAAAGGTGGTTCGCCCGATGTCGGCTTCGGCGGCGATGTCGGCATGGGAGGTCCTGGCGTATCCAATATCAGCGAAGATGGACTTGGCAGCGTCGAGGAGCGTGTTCCTCGTTTGGAGAGACCGTTCCGCTGAACCCATAAAGGGGAGATTAGGCGCGGGTCCTGGCTTCGATGGGCGCGTACAAGGTGGACCGCTGCTGCGGGACGCGACCGATGGATTTGATTGCCGTTTCGAAGTCCTCTGCAGTGACCTCGGTGCCATGGGAGGCACCGGCGGCAGCCGAGATGAGCTCACCCATCAGGGTTCCACCGAGGTCGTTGCAGCCCGCCTCGAGCAGCCTGGTGCCACCGTCGAGACCCAGCTTGACCCATGATCCCTGGATGTTCTCGATGAGACCATCGACGGCGATTCTGGACACGGCATGGATGAGCACGATCTCGTCCCAGGTGGGGCCGGGCCGAGATCGTCCGCGCAGGTAGATCGGTGCTCCCATATGGACGAACGGAAGCGGCACGATCTCGGTGAATCCGCCGGTGCGCTCTTGGATGGTTCGCAAGACCTCGAGGTGGTTGGCCCACGCCGACGGGTCGTCGATGTGGCCGAACATGATCGTGGACGTCGATCGCAGCCCAAGCTCGTGCGCGGTCAGCATCACTTCGGCCCACTGCGACGTCCGGATCTTGTCCGGGCACAGATGGCTGCGCACCCGGTCATCCAGGATCTCGGCTGCGGTTCCCGGGAGCGTTCCCAGCCCGGCATCGCGAAGCATGACCAGAAAATCGCGCACCGGCATGCCGAGGGTCTCTGCGCCCTGCCACACCTCGAGCGGTGTGAACCCGTGGATGTGCATGTCGGGGAGGGCCGCCTTGATCGCCTCCACCACGGTGACATAGAACTCGCCGGTGAACTCCGGATGGATGCCGCCTTGAAGACAGACCTCGGTGGCGCCGCGCCCCCACGCCTCAACGGAGCGCTCGACCACCTGCGGGATGGTCAACAGGTACGGATCTTCCCGCAGGTTCAGCGAACGCGGGCCCTTGGAGAAGGCGCAGAACCCGCACTTGAAGTAGCACTGGTTGGTGTAGTTGATGTTGCGGTTGACGACATAGGTGACCGTGTCGCCGTTGGTTGCCTTGCGGAGCGTGTCGGCGACCGAAGCAACGGCATCGACCTCGGACCCTCGTGCCCGGAACAGCCGTTCCAGCTCGTCGCGGGTCGGGCGGCTCCCATCGAGCGAACGCTCGAGAATGGCCCGTACTTCGCCGGTGGCGCCCGCGATGCCGGGACTCGGAGCTTCAAGCCATCCGGCGTCGGGCCACTGGGCTGAGAACCGCTGTGGCGGGTGCGGGCTGGGAAGATCCTTGCCGGGCGCCCATTCGGTTCTGGGCCGCGCAGTTCCCGAGCCATCGATCTGGTCGAGCCAGGCCTTGAAGAGCGGCCCATCGAGCGCTTCCCGAGCCTCGTCGATGCCGACCGACGGGGGGAGCGCGGTGCGCTCCACCAGTGAGTGGGCGTCGAGGGCTTCGCGGAGCTCGGCGAGCAGCGGCGTGTCCCAGGCGCGGAGCAGCAGGTCGGTGGCTCCGGCAGCCACGGCGGCTCGAGCGTCCTCGACACTGTCGACGAACACCGAGACGCTGGTGTCGATGCCGGGAAGGGATGCCATGGCGGCGCCGGCGTCGATATGGCTCCTTCCCACCCTGAGGAAGGCGGCCTCGGAGCGGGCGAGTGCGTCCAGGGTCGGTTCGCGCGCGTCCGACGCCTTCACCGTGATCCGCCAGCCCGGCACTCCGGCGTCGGTGAGGGCGATGGCGGTCTCCGGTGTAGTGACATAGCCAACCGGCTGCGGGTCGGTCTGGCCGTCGCCGACCGGAAGCAGGCCGCCGGCAATCGCAGCGGCACGATCTTCCGCCGTCAGCGCGGCGACCTCGACCGCCGTCGAGCCCTCGCGGTAGCGCGCCACGGACCATTGCTCGGTGACGCGGTCGCCCGGTCGCATGCGGAGGAAGGTGATGGTGGTCATGTGGTTGTTCGGTCCAGCGTCGCAGCGTACCCATCACCGTCGGCGGATGAACGAACCTTGCCGAGAAGCCGCGGATCGATCCACTCCTCGCTGATGAACTCCGGGTAGACCGGCAATCGCTGCCGTAGCTCGAAACCGTGCTCACGGGTGATTGCCTCGAGCTTTTCCAGGTGGGGCCACGGCGCCTCGGGGTTGACCCAGTCGATGGTGAGCGGTGACACGCCACCCCAGTCGTTGATCCCGGCATCGAGGTAGATCCCGAAGTCGTCGGTGAGGTTGGGCGGCACCTGCAGGTTCATCTGAGCGCCGAAAATCCACCGTGCCACCGCCACCACCGCTGTGAAATAGGCCACCTCAGGCGCAGCATGGCGGCGCATCAATGTGTCGGCCTTTGGCTGGAAATTCTGGATGATGATCTCCTGAATGCTGCCCCACCGTTCGGCGAGGGCGGCGAGGACGAAGAGACTGTCGACGACCTCCGCGGGCGTTTCCCCGATCCCGACCAGGATCCCGGTGGTGAACGGGACCTTCGCCCTGCCCGCAGCCTCGATGGTGGCGATGCGAGCCGACGGTTCCTTGTCCGGGCAGTTGTGGTGCGGCATCCCCGGCTCCATCAAACGTGGCGAGGAATTCTCCAGCATGAGCCCCATCGATGGGTTGGAAGGTCGCAGCGCCCGCTGGGTCGCCTCATCCATCAAACCGGGATTGGCATGAGGAAAGACCGCGGTCTCGGCCACGACCTGTTCCGTCATCGCCTGGACATATTCCAGGGTGGTGTCGTGGCCGTGTTCGGCGAGAAATTCCCTTGCCGCCGCCCACCGCACCTCGGGCTGGTCGCCGAGGGTGAACAGGGCCTCGGTGCAGCCGTGGGATTCGCCGGCTCGCACGATCGCCATGACGTCTTCTGGGACGAGATATTCGCCGCCGGCACCGGGCGGTTTGGCGAACGTGCAGTACGTGCAGGTGTCCTGGCAGAGCGTGGTCAGCGGTACGAACACCTTCTTGCTGAAGGTGACCGTTCTTCCCCTGCCCTCGTCGCGGAGCCGACTCGCCTCGGTAAACAGAGGCGCAACCGGCTGGGCGCCGGTGAGGAGCGCAAGTGCGTGATCTGGCTCAGGTGCCGGGAACGACATCGAGCGAAGGTATCACACCACCGGTCGCTTGTTAACGGCGAGGCCATCAAGCTCCTCGACACTTTCTTTCTCGATGGCAATGCCTATTGCTGCCTCGGGCAAGCCCTTGGCAGTCGACACGTCTTCGTCAAGGTCGACCGAGATCACGGGATCCGTTTCCGCTTCGTTGTCCTCTGAGTCTTCTGATTCGTCAATCAGCTCGATCTCGACATCCGGGATATCGGATTCGACGTGGCGCAGCGGGGTATAGAACCAGGCAAGGATCGACATCACGGCCACGACGACCCCGAGCACCACGAAGAACAGGGCGTAGCCGCGGCCGTCGCCCGTCCCGATCAACTGGCCGACGCTGCCGGCGAGGGGACCGTTGTCGGCCATCAGCGGCTCAAAGACGTTGTCGGCGAGCGGCCCGACCAAGATGTAGGAGATGGGGACGACGGCCTGGGCGACCGTGCCCCGAACCGCAGAGATCCTCCCCTGCAGATCGGCTTCGACCTTGGCCAGCCAGAGCGCCTGGCTGCTGGCCGACATGATCGGGATCATGCTCATTCCAATGAAGATCCCGGCAGTGATCCAGATGATCGAGGCGCGGCCGCCGACGAAGACCATGGCAACTCCGAGCACCGCCCCGGTAAGCAGGATCCCAAACACCCGATGTTTGAAACCGCCCCAGACGCTGGCGATGACGCTGCCCGCCAGCATGCCGATCGAGGCAACGGCGAACGCAGTGCCGAGCTCGGCGGATCCTGTCACCGAGAGCCCCAGCGGGACGAACAGCGGCATGATGAAGCCGAAGGCGAGATTGATCGCAGCAAAGTAGATCATCAGGGCAAACAGGCCGTGGCGATGCCACAAGTAGGTGAAGCCGTACTTGGTCTCCTCCCACAGCGTGCCGGCCCCTGCTGCGCCCGCCTCGGTCTGCTTGGGATGAGGAAAACGGACCATCAACAACGTCGCGACGGCGAACAGGAAGGTCACCGTGTCGATGAAGAAGACGCCGCCGATGCCCACCGACGCAATAACGAACCCCGCGAGGACAACCCCGGCCATCTGACCGAGCCCCTGGGCCAGCTGGACCAGGCCAGACCCGCGGCTGAATTGCTCCTTTGGCAACAGCACCTGCATCGCCGCGTTGTACGCCGGCCATTGGAAGGCCACGAAGAACCCGCTGATCGCGACGGCGATCATGATGTTCCACAGCGCCAGGTTGCCGGTGAAGTAGAGCGCCACGAGAACGAGGGTTCCGATCCCCGCCCCGAGGTCGGCGAGGATCATCGCCATGCGGCGGTCCCACCGATCGACCAGCGCACCCGCAAACGGCGTGGCAATCAGTTGCGGAACCAGCCCGGCGAGCAGCACGAGAGCAAGCTGGGTGACGGAGCCGGTCTCCTGAAAGATGAAGATGCTCATGCCGAACCAGCTCAGGCTGGTCCCGACCAGAGAGACCAGCTGACCGAACCAAACGATGTAGAAGGTGCGGGTGCCGCTGCGCTCCTTGGTCGTGGTGTCGGTCATGGTCGGCTATTGTCGGGTTTTCTCGACCATAAGTCAACCTGCCGGGACCGGCGAACCAGTTACATCTGGTCACCCGCAGGGTGACACGTTGGAAGATGGCGTCGACGCCAGTCGGCGTCGAAAGCTATCTGACCGCCTTCGCTCACAAGCCCGGATAACGATGTTGCCAGCCCACGGGACGCCCAGAAAGGCGTTGCGGCGGTAGCCTCGCGCCGCATGAAACGCACGCTGGCCGTCCTCGCCCTGGTGTTGGCGGCATGTGCCCCGCAAGGAGCCGACCCCGCTCCGACGACGCTCGCACCCGTTGAGACCTCGACCACCACGACCGCGCCCGCCGAAGGCCCAGATTGCCTGGCCGGCGACCTTCCATTTGCGGAGCAAGGAATCGTCGCCGCCCTCGACAGCCCGCAACACGACGCAACCACGATCGGCGGAATTCGCTGGCGGGCGGAGGATGGTTGTGATCGCGTCGTGATCGAGTTCCTCGCCGAGGGAGGCTCCCCGGCGACGCGGCTCGGCCCGGTTGGGGTCACGCTGGCGCCGGATTCGGGTGTGGTCCGCGTCTCGCTGCCGGACGTCGTCGAGACCTCGGCGATCGGCGACAGCCTCATCGCGGGATCCCTGGTGGACCGGATCTACGTCGTCGAAGGAGTCGAAGATGGCCTGGTCATCGACGTGCATCTCCTGGCGAGAGCGGCGGCGAGGGCGTTCACGACGACGTCGCCCTCGCGGCTCGTCATCGATCTTCGGCAGACGACCGACGTCCCGATTGGCAGCGCGGCAGACACCAGCAGACAGGTCGTCGTCAGGAGCCCACTCCCGGGCCCGACCCTGTATCCGCTCCAGGTGGCCGGCTACGCCGCCCCCGGCGTTGGAGGCGTGCGGGTCACCCTCCTCGCCGATGGCGAAGTAGCGCTCGAGCGATCGGTTTCCACGTTCACCGAGCAGCATCTTTGGCGCTCCTTCCTCATGACGATCTCGGACGGACCGTCGGGGCCCGTCGAACTGCGAATATCTGCCGGTGGCGTCGAGGAGGCCGTTGTCATCGAAATAGACCTTCCGTAGGACGGTGTTGAACAATGACGAGTGCCCTGAGCCGCCGCTCGCTTGGGTGTTGCGGTGACTCGGTTTCTCTAGTCAGCGCCGGCACGCTGGAGGATTGCTCAACACCCTCCTAAGAGGGTGCTGAACCATGACGAGTGTTAAGGGCTGCCGCCTGCTCGAGTGGTGCGAGGACTCGAATTCTCCCGACCGCGATGTCCAGCTGGAGGATTGCTGAGCACGCTCTTAACCACCGTTACCGTCCTCTCATGCGCATCAACCGAGGATTCGTCGACGGTGCCCGGGGGGTGTCCCCGTTGCTGATCGGTGTCATCCCCTTTGGACTGGTGTTCGGCGTGATTGCCGCGGACTCGGTGATCGGGCCCGCCCTTGCGTGGTCAACCTCGTTCATCATTTTTGGCGGCGCCGCACAGCTGGCAACGATCCAGCTCTTCGACGAAGGAGTGGTAACGGTGGTGGTGATCGCGACCGCACTGGTCATCGGCTCCCGCCACGTCATGTACAGCGCAGCCCTCGTCCCGTACTTCCAGCACTTTCCGCGCTGGTCGCGCTTCGCACTCCCCTATGTCCTCACCGACCAGGCCTTCGCCGTTTCGATCGTGCGCTTCCAGGACGTCGATGACCCCGTGGAACAGCGGTGGTACTTCACCGGCTCCGCGATGACCCTGTGGATCTCCTGGCAGCTATCCACGCTGATCGGTGTGTTGGTCGGAGCGCAGTTACCGGAGGCCCTGTCGCTCGAGTTCGCTATACCGCTGGTCTTTGCTGCCTTGCTCGTTCTCGCGGTTCGCACCAGGCCCGAACTGGTCGCGGCGCTGGTTGGGGGAGCAGTTGCCGTCATCGCCGCCCCGGCACCGCTCGGTCTCGGTTTGGTCATCGGCGCCCTCACCGGAGTTGCAGCCGGCGTCGTCGCCCACCGGGTCACGGAATGAGCGCCGCGATCGCCATCCTCATCATCGGGATCGGCACCTACCTGGAACGGCTGTCGTTCATCGGCATCATCGGCAACCGCGACCTGCCCGAGTGGGCGATGATGCCGCTCCGCTACGTCGCCCCAGCAGTCTTTGCCGCGCTGGTTGCCCCGGCGGTGCTGCTCGTCGACGGCGACCTTGCCGTTCTGCCGGCGACCAACCCTCGCGCCTTGGCCTTAGTGTTGGCGCTGCTCGTCGCCTGGCGGACGAAGAGCGTAGCGGCCACGATCGCGGTGGGGATGGGCGCGCTCTGGCTGCTGCAGGCGGTCTTTTAGGCCGGTGTCGAACAATGACGAGTGCCCTGAGCCGCCGCTCGCTTGAGTGTTGCGGTGACTCGGTCCCTCCCGACCGCGACGGCCCGCTGGAGGATTGCTCAACACCGTCCTAGAACGGGTCGGGGGCGGCGACGAGCGGCGGGACCTCGATGGCCCACAACTCCTTGGCGAGCGCGATCGCTTGGATCGCCTTCGGTGCCACTCGAGGCCCGATCGGGCTGCGCTCAGCATCGAGCCGCATGATGACGACCGAGCCGAACGCACTCGGGCCGATCTTCATGATGGCGTCGTGCTCACGGTCGAGGTCAACGGCTACGGCTCGCGATCCTGTGAACACCACCCCGGTCTCGGCCGCCTCGTGCTCGGCGGGTAGCGGGATCAGCATCCCGCCGCCGCGGCTCCGCTGTGTGGCGGTGACGATCTGCGCTTCGAGGCCGATCGCATCGATTTCGATGTCACCCTCGATGAGGAGCCGCTCGATACTGCTCAGCGGCACATCGGCGGCTTCGGCCTGCAAGCTGTGCCCCACGCTGAATCGGGGATTGAGCTCCGTTGGCAGAAACCCATTGCTGGTTGCGACACCGTCGATTCCGAAGGAACCCAGGTAGCCAACACGCTCGGCGAGGAGGCCTCCCATGCCGCGCGCCGCGTCACGCATCTCGTCAGCGATGCCCGGCGGCGGATCCCAGAAGTTTGCGGCTCGGCCGTAGAAGAACTGCGATCGCGCTTCGTTGCGGAAGATCATGAGCTCCACCGGCAGGAAGACCGCGGTTCCTTCCTGCGTGTTGAATCCGTGGATCGAGCACGGGAGGCCTTCGAGGAACGGCATTACCCGCACCGTTTCTGAGTGCTCAAGGAACCACGCGGTGGCCGGACCGACCTCTTCGGGGCCGCGCACCCATCGGACGTACTCGCCCCCACCGTGCCAACCCTCGGTGTTGTCGGCCACCCAGACCGTGCCAAGGTTCGTTGCGAGACGCCCGGCCGCATCGGCAGCGTCGGGGACCGCAACGATCACCGACGGGGCTCGCTTGATGCCGGCTGCATCACAGAGCTCGTCGATGAGCATCTTGTCTTCGAGTGCTCCCCATTCGGGCGGGCGGGCACCGTAGATCGGCCGACCGAAGAACTCCGCCTTTCTACTAAAGGCACTGAAGAGATTCATGGCCTCGTGGTCCGAGTCGAAGCTGTCGACCGCCGCCAGTAGATCCGCCCCGGGATTCTCGATCGACTCGAGGTAGGCCCGGATCCCTGCCATGACGGTGTCGCCGTGCGTGCGGGTGTAATAGATCCTTTCCACCTCGGGCACGTCGCCGACGCCTTCGATGGCAGCGACGATCATGATCGGTCCGGACTCCCACGCTCTGAGCTGCTCCACCATCGATGTCGCTCCCGCCGCGGCGTCGGCGGCGAGGATCCACTTCTTGTCCTTGTGTACCTCGGCGATGCGTGCATCGATGGCGTCGAGATCCATGGCCGGGAAGGTTACGTGACCGACCGGGTTCGCCTCGGACCGCACGCCGAGATGTTTTTCGCGCCGGGGAGATGCAAACCGAACCGGGACTCTCGTCGCGACGATCGGCTCTCAGACTACGCGACCCCGCCCCATCAACGCAGCTAAATCAAGTGCGATTTGCCAGACACAGATGCGCTAGTCGGGCCCATCCTCTTGGATGCGGCGGATGAAGTCGTCGACCGCCCGTTTCCCAACGGTCTCGCCATACCGTTTGTCGAGCAGCTCGCGCAGATGGGCGAACACCTGCTCGCGTTCCTCGTCCTCGGTGAGCGTCGACGCGGTCAGAACCTTCGTGCCGTCGATCCAGGGTTTCGAGTCCGAAGACCACGGAACGAGGACCAGCCAGGACCACACCGTGTTGCGCCCGCTCGTCGCCGTCTTGCGAACCAGCCCGACGCTCGAATACGGCAACGGGGCCCAACCCATCGTTCGGAGCAGGTCTCGCCCATCGGGCGTCTCGAGCGCATCGTTGTCTTTCATGGCTCCTCGTGGTCCGGGGCTACAGCCAAGGTAACCAATCGGGTGAGTGAATGATGCCGTCGAACGGTGACGTCACCTGGATCCGACCGAACGGAAGTGTGCACCAACCGACCCGTATCGAGCGAGATCTCGCCAACCTCGCTCGCGCCCTGCGAGGATCGGCCAGCGTAGACACGTCGTAGCGGCCCGGCACTAGCCACACTCTTAGCCCGAGCGGACTGCCACCTCGTAGCCGATCGTTGCGGCGTCGCCGCCGAACTTGGTCATCACCAAATGCAACTCGATGAGCGAACCGGCAACCATTCCAGCGTCGATACCGATCTGCCACTCCTGGGCGGACCCGCCCACCGCCGTATGCGGTCAGGTCGGCGAATACTCATCGGGTGTGGTGGCCAGACCACGACGCTCGGACAGGAAGTACTCCGTCGGACCAGCCGTAGACGGGACGCTGAGACGATTATCGAACACGCCGCCGCTCGGCACTCCTGGCCGGTCCTCGAAATCGGACCAGTCGACGGTGGTGCAGCCGGAGAGTGGATGATCGCGATCACACGCCCGATCGGGCTTGCCGACATCGAAGAGCCTGACCACCAATTCGCCGGTC